>Ga0209788_1000007_pt1 | contig 85636 bp, 78 predicted proteins | sample WorMetLIZISLAND1_2_FD_187415 | JGI IMG/M metagenome (GOLD analysis project Ga0209788, IMG submission 187415) | Marine gutless worms symbiont microbial communities from Max Planck institute for Marine Microbiology, Germany - Olavius clavatus LIZARD... ...
TCCCCACGATCCACATCAACTCCGTGCGTCTGCGGCTGCGAATCCAATGGCAGGAAACCGCCGTATTTTTGGTGGCCGTTTTCCTGAGCAGTTTTTTCACCGCCTGCAACCCCTCCGCCGTGATCACGGTCTGCCAGGTTCTGGAACCGATGCGGCCGGCGAAGCTGTCCAGCACCCGCCGGGTCCGGTTGAGCGCTTTTTTCTCGCACTCGGAGACGAAGGTGACCATCATGGTCGGCCCCCGTTCAGGCTGATTTCCTTAACCGTAGCAAACATAAAGTCCAGCGCCTTGTGGCGGGTAAAGTTTTGCAGGCACTGCTGGCGGAATTCCTGCTCGGTGGCCTGTTCCTTTGCGCAAATAAACGCCCATGGCAGTACCAGCGTGTCTTTGATCAGATCCGCCACATCAAAAACCAATGCCCCGCGCCGGGTTTTGCCGTGCATAACGGCAAACCCGTGAGGAATCCCCAACACCCAAAGGGTCGTTGCCGCCAGGCCATAGGCCAGGTAATTGCCATGATTCAAAAAGGCATTGGCGTCATCTACCGCTTCCACGTTGCGGACAAAGTCGTTTTGCCGGGTGCGATTGGCCGCTATCCTGTAAAGGTTTTTGGTCAATTGGGCTTCAAGCAAAAGTAAATCACCGATGTTGGGGCACTGTCTGATTTTTACAGAAAAACGGTCAAGCGCCTTTTGCATATCGGCATCATCCATATGGAAGCCCTGATTCTTCAAATCTCTGTCTTTTCTCCATACGGTTTTTAGATACTCCAGGCGAAGCATCTGAAACCGTTTGGCGGCGCCAAGGCGTTTTTCCCCATCAAACCAGAAAGACAACCAGCCCTGAACATATTCCGTGGGGCGATATTCACTTTGGGGGTTCAGCCATTCAACCTCATTGGCCGCGATTAACGGAGTTCCGCCAGTGCCACTGAATCCAATCAAGACGCCTGCTGACGCCAGCATTCGGACAGCCGCCTGGGTAATGGATGTACCGGTTCCCAACAGAATGCATGTGGTATTGGCAATAGGGATATTCCAGTATTGCTTTTCCACTGCCTCTTCGGTGAGATAGACGACTCGCCCGCCTTTTTGCATCACCCGCGCTTTTTCAATGTAATAGATGTTCGCTCTTTTTGAATGCAGAATGGCTTTCAAGTGGGATAATGGTTCCATATCGGTTTACACTCTTGTTCAAAACAGCTCTTTGGCACGTAAAATAAAAGCTTGTTAAAATAATCCTCCTTGCGGAGCATGTTTGGAGCGTCCAAACAACAAACAATGACCCGCAAACAGGGAAGATGCCCCATGGTACGTCATGCCAGCCTGTTCAGTCAACTTCCGACCATTCGTTTGTCTTTTCAAGCTTGAAGGGCGGTACGGTTTGTCTTATATTGTTTCCACCCCGTTGGTGACGGTTACGGGTTATTTGATCACCTCCTATCTGCCTCAATCAACGAGGTTGTTCAATCCCTTGCACTTCGATTCCATTCAACTGAACGGAGGGAGAAAGTGAGCGTATCCTACTGGAGCATGATTGCGGAAAATGTGGCCAAAGGTCTCGGACCGAAAACTTTGCAACGGCTCAATGCCGGAGGCCGTGTTCTGGGCCGGGTGGGCGCCGTGGCGGGCATTGGTTTTATGGCTTTCGAACTGTTTAAAAGTTACAAAGACAACATTGAAGCCGAACCCGCCTACCAGGAGATGATCATTTTACAGGAGGAGCTGGAAAAATGGGGCAGCGCTATTTCCAGCCTGGGTAGGCAGCCGTATACCGACAAACCTTATGGCGATCATGATGAAGGCGGCGCCATCAACGCCCTGTACCCCAAGCGCGCCCTGGGCGGCGCCGGAATTCTACCGCCGGAACCGGAAACCGCCATAGAACTGATTCAGCGGGCCAGGGGCTATATTCAGCAAACGGAAAACCTTTCCGAAGATAGCGCCTTTGACGAAAAAAGAGACGATTTGTCCCATACCCTTACCCGGTTGAACCAGGATATTGAAAACGCCGCCGACTACTCGTCGATCCAGAAAAAGCTGGCCGCAGTGGTGGATGAGATCCGCCCCATCGAAAAAAGTTATGCGGCTCGGATCTACGAATGCAGCCGGGAGATTCAAAAAAACATCGGCTCCAATGCCGCTTGGGCCGCCATCTCCATGGCCACGCTGGGGTTGATCAGGAAAAAGAAAGCCGGGGACTAAAAAAGTGAATTCTCAACCGCCTAAAGGCGGCGGCCAGGTTCGTTCGGCCTGCCTGCAGCAGGCCGGCCGGATGACATCCGGCCGGTGCGATGGTACGTTTCACAGGATCAATCAAATTCGGCCCAACGAAAAGTGATGCCCGGTTTGCTTCCAGCCCGGTCCAGGGCGCGCATTCCTTCGGGGATCACCTCCTTGCAGATACCCTCTCCGGGAATAAGGGCAATCCTGACGGTTTTTCATATTGATATCCTATCCGGTTGCTTCACCTGGCGCCCAATTACCGGTACTGACTTTTGGTGTTCAGATTAAAAGGCGGCCATCGTCTGCGCCGCCGGTTTGTGGGCAACCGATTTTTGTCCCAGCCGTGAGATTTTGGGGGTAATAAAAATCAGCAACTCTTCTCTGTTGTTTTCGTTGGCTTTGGTCTTAAAGAACCAACCCAGGATGGGAATCCGTGAAATCAACGGCACGCCACTTTTGGAGATACGCTCGGTGGTTCTATTAATCCCGCCGATGACGATGGTCTCACCGTCATTCATTAAAAACTCCGTTTCGGCTTTTTTATTGTTAATTCTCGGTATCAGCGTCCCGGCTTCAGTTTGTACAAAACCGGCAATATCTTTTTTTTCAATAAAAACTTTCATTGATATTCGCTGATCCGGTGTAATATGGGGCCTAACCTTGAGTTTTAAATCAATATCCTTGAATTTTGTCACAACAACACCGGAAGTGCCATCCGTTGATTCTTTTGTATCCCTGTAAGGGTATTCTTCTCCTTGCTGAATGAGGGCCTCTTGATTATCCAGAGTCAGGATCCGGGGTGAAGAGATAATCCGGGCGCTGCCTTGCTCTTCCAAGGCGCTGAGCTGCATATCCAGCAGGAAAGGGCTGCCCAGTATACGGGAAAAGTTAAATCCGATCGACGGGGCGTTGGCCACGGGGAAATTGACGGCTGTGTCCCAGCCATAGGTGCCGCCGATATTCCCGAAACCGCGCTGAGGGCCGATACCGGCGCCGGGGCTGTCATTGGGGATCCCACCGGCCATGCGCCAGCGAATACCCAAAGATTGGGAAATATCCATGTTGGCCTCCACCACCCGCGCTTCAATGAGGACCTGGGGGGTCACTCGGTCCAGCTCTTTCACGATCTCCTTGGCGCGTAAAATGGCCTTGGGCACATCGGTGATGATCAAAACGTTGTTGCGGGTATCGACACTGAGGGTGCCACGGGGCGAACCATCTACGTTTTTCGTTAATATCGCCTCCAGGTGGGGTTTGATGTTCTTTTCAACGTCGGCATAATTGGCGGTGATATATTCGGTGATCAGATCGGTCTGGCTTTCCAAGGCCCGCCGGACTTTTTGCCGTTCGGCCCGGGCCTGATCTTCCTTGAGCAACGTTTCCTGGGTGGTGATGCGGATAATTCCATCTTCCACCCGTTTTTCCAGACGGTTCATTTTCAAAACCAGGTCCAGCACCCGATCCCACGGCACCGGTGTATCCAGGGCCAAGGTCACCCGGCCGGTGACATCTTTATCAATGGCAAAGTTTATGCCGCTCACATCGGCGATGATTTTAAAGAGATTACGGATATCGGCGTCATGCAGGTTCAGCGCGATGGGCTCACCGCTGTACTTTGGCGCAGGGATCTCGTTCTCTGTTGCGGCAATCGTTGTTTGCAGCGCCGGGTGCTCCGTTTCCCTGGCGACCGGTGCAGCTTCAAAGAGCGCTGGATTAAATTGAAGAAAGAGCCGGCTGTCCTTTTGGTCCACCAAATAGGGCGCCGCCTTTTTTAAAATAATATCGATTTGGGCCTCGGTTGCAGAAACCTGCTTGGGCATCAAACCGGCAATGGGGCCTAGGCCGAAATCAGTGGGAAGCGACGCCACCCGGTGGGTGAAAATGCTGTTTTGCAACCGCAGCCGCAACCAGGTGGGTTCAACACGATCCAAAAGATATTGAAACGGCCGGTCTGCCCGGACTGTTAATAGGGCTTCGCGATCTTGGGCCACCGCATAATTGATGGACTGAATCGAGACGGGACGGGCAGTGGGTACCGGACGCGCATTGATCACAATGACCACACTGTCAGAGCGTCGGGAAACCGAATAGTTATTTAAAAATTGCGGCTCGGTATCGATCACCACCCGCAGTTTGCGGCCATCCCCAAGGTAGCGAACCTGCCGCACCCCGGGCAAATGAACCGGCTCTACCTGTTCCTTTATATGCTGGTCGGCAATGCCGTAAAGATTCACCACGATCCGGGGGGGATCACTCAGGGCGATTTCCTGGACATCGGCAACTGCCTGGCTAATTCCAATACGGATTTGGGTCAACCCGTTTCCATAAAAGGCCTCAACCGCTGTCAAGCGGGATGACGCTGTTGAACTCCCCCGGCCTTGTACACCCTCTGTCTTCTTCAAAGTGGTCCATACGGATCTCTTTTCACCTCCTCTTGGATTGGGTAGTGTCACCTGCAAGTGACCGTTAACCTGATCCACCGTGTAGGGCACATCTTCGGTTAAAACCAGATCCATTTTTAAGGATTGTGAATGTTTGCCAGGCGGTCTTAAAACAATCGCCTTTAACGGCGCCGGAAACTGCGTTGGCAGGGGGTTTTCCAAGCGGACCCTGGTATTGTGAAAATAAAATGACACCATTGGCGGATCCGCCTGTTTGATCGCAGTGAAAAGCAACTTCTTTGTACTCTCAATGCGCAGATGGCGCCCTTTCATATCGGTAACGCCGTCGATTGCAGTGATGGCGCCAAAACCAACATCTTCCGACATTTCATTCACGAGTGCCGGTTTGAGCGACTGAGGGACGCATCCGGTCAAAACAACCAGCATGTAAAGGCCCCCAAGCAACCAAATCAAAAATGAACGGTTATGATGGATCATTGGCTCAGCTCGCAAGTTTGAGTTCTCTTTTCCAGATGGTTACTTTGCCGTCGGCATCAACTGTTTTTCCCACAATAATCACCCGGTCATCGATAATTGATTGAATCCGACCCCCCTGTGTGCCGACAAAAGCGCCCTTTTCAACGATATGGCCTTTGCCGCCCTTTTCTTCCACAATGGCTTTGTTTCCTTGGGGGCCTTTAAAAATGGCCGTCAAGGTAAGTTGGCTAAGCGCAATCCTTTCCAGGGTGGTTTGCGGTTCACGTTTGACCGGCTGCGCCGAGGGGACGATCAGCGCTTGCTCTTTTTCCAGGGTGATGAGCGGCGAGAAGGGATTGCGTCGGCCCTGATAGCGACTGTTCGGCATCGGGGGCAACGTAAGGGGCGTTTTGGATGGCGCCTTGTCCTCATTTTGCATATCAGTATCCGCAGCCACAACTGCTGTTTGGACACCGTTTTCGGCGATGTTCGGGAAAGAAGGGGAATCACCGCCACAGGCGACACAAAGAGCCCAAAGCGATGCTATTGCGATCCCTAAACGAGCCTTTGGCCCAAGCTCGACATTCATTTTGAACCTTCCGGGGTGTTTGGTACTTTCATAGCTTGTAGATATCGATACGTATTGGCCGTGCAGGTGGTAAGCAACTGTGACCCCTCCTTATCGGGCACCATTTCAATGGCTGTAAAATTAACCAACCGCGGCAAGGCGGCAACGGCCTCATAAAACCGGCCGGCCTGATGGTATCCGCTTTTAAATTGTACGGCGATGGGCAGTTCGATATAAAAATCCCGGGGTTTTTCATCACCCGGCTCAAACAATAAAAACTCCAATCCGGCGGCGCTGCCCAAACTGGCGACACTATCCAAAAGCGCCGGAATCTCATCGGAATCGGGTAAGGTCTGTGTTGCCTTTTTAAAAAGCCCCCGGGTGACATCAAGCTCGGCTTGCAATTGCGGTTGACGGGCCGCCTGCCGTTTCATCAATGCCAACTGCGTCTTTAACGGCTGCTGTTGAATCGTTAACGCCTGTATCCGGTTGAGGCCGGGGAGATAGAGCAGCGATATAAAAAAGATCACAGGCAACAAAAAGAGTGCCAGCAAAACCACCCGTTGGCGCCCTTTGGATAAGTCGCGGTAACTTGAAATAATCACTTTTAAGAAATCACTATTCATATCAGGGGTCAGCTTATTTCTCTTTGGGCGTGCCCGATCTGTCAGTTGGCGCTGCATTTGTCCGGCTCACCAGCTCAAAAGCCATGAGCGGTCGGGAGCTGTCCCCCACCTCTTTTTTCAACGACTTTAGCGATACATCCGGGTAATCGTCATATTTTTCCATCGCCGTCATCAACGCGGCTACGCTGCGTTCATCCATGGAATAGCCGGAAAGGATCAGCATCTCGGGGCGTGCTTCCAGCTTTGTCAACCAAACGGCATCTTCCAAAACACGGTTGGCTACCTCGGTAAGTAACGTCACCGGCCGGGCCCGGTCGTGGTTAAAACGATTGATCACCTCGATCTTTTGCCTGATTGCCTTTAGTTTTTTTTCGTTTTCCGTCAACGACTGCCGGGTCCGGCTGTACTGTTTGATTTCAGCACGTAGCTGGTCCGACCGGGTGGTTAGCGTATTTATTTGCCCGGACTGAAAAAAATAGACCCCGGCCATCCCCGCGGCCATCAGCAACCATAAACATAAAATCAGCCCCAGGTTCCGGCGCCATTGATCCCGACCGATCCTTTGATCCTCGGGCAACAGATTAATGGTCATCATGGCATAGCTCCTTTGCGTAAGGCCAAACCAACACCAACGGCAGCCTTTGAACCGGTGAGGGGTTCGTGTTCAAAAGTCATCAGTTTCGCTGGAATAGAGATATGTTGAAACGGGTTCAAAATCTCCACATCAAAATCCGGTTCTTTCGCCAACGCATTCTTTAGGGTCGCCAATTGCGGCTGATCGCCGTAAAGACGTACATGTTCAGCGTTCTTGGACGGTTCCGACGTTCTAAACTGGTTGATGGTTTCGTAAAAAACCCGTACCAGTTCGGCACTATCGGAATTGGCGGAAAGGGCCATCTCAACATGACGGGTAAACCTCATTACACCCGCATCCACAATGGTTATCGCGACGCTTTCTGCATTCATCCCTAAGAGAATGGCGGATCTGTCGGCCCCGTTGTTAAATATATAACAATTGGCCGCGGCCAGGGGGTCCACATCCACCACCACTGGTGAAAGATTGGCCATCCGGACTGCCTCAACCTTTTTTTCGACCAGCGTTTTGGGTGCCGCAACCATCAAAACATCCATTTGCCCCGGATGATGCGCCGAATTTCCCAACACCCTGTAATCCATATACATGCTTGCCATGGGGTAGGGTACATACTGTTCGGCGACGTGTAAAATGCGATCGTGTAAAAACGCTGGATCAACCCGTTTGATGGTAAGATGTTTAACGGTGACACCAAAACCGCTAACGGCAAGGGCCACATGACGGGTGCCGAATTTTCCTTTACGAAAGAGCGTTGTTAGAGTATCGGCGACAATCACGGGATCATCCATCATTGTGGCGCCCATCACTTTATTTGACAATTTGGCCTGTTCAATCCGCTTTAACCGGTAACGCTTTCCTGCGCCCGCCAGCTCGACAGCCAAAATTTGATTCACGCCGATATCAACGCCGATTAGATGATATGGATCTGTAAATAACATGGGTCGGATCTGATGCAAGCTCTGTTTTAGATATATGGTCTCTTCAATCACCAGGCGGCCATGCTGCGAAAAGGCTCGGCCAAAAGCGCCGGGATGTATCAGGACGAAATGGGTTCATAACCGCATATCGAAGGTCTGGCAAGACAAAACAATAAAGAAGATGAGTATTTTGCTTCCCCGGTCATCAAACTTGCCAAATAGACGTCCCTTGGTTAATAAACTGTGCAGATAACATCAAGCAAAATTCAACCGTAAGATAAGGTGCCATGCATCAAGAATCTCCCAAGCAAACCAAGGAGCGACCCTTCGGGCTGGTAAAGCTCTTTGCCGTTATTAGCCTTTTGTTGATATTTACGGGGGCGACCGTTATTTCGGCGCTCAATATTCGTTGGGCCAGACGCATTCAACTGGAAAAAAGTGAAGCGTATGCCCAGGCGATTATCGACAATCTGAATCACCAGATTTTTAGGCAGTTTGTTCTGCCCACCGCCATAAAATACGGCCGTACCCAGTTGCGGGACCGGGAACAGAGTGAACGTATGGACGCGGTGGTGAAGAGCACTTTGCACAGCTTTCAAATCGATACGGTCAATATCTATGACATGAATCACACCATCGCCTACAGCTATGACAAGGAGCTGGTTGGCAAAAAAAAGATGGGTGGCGCCGCTTATAAAAAGGGGGTGAACGGTCAATCCTCTTCCCGGTTGGAGCAACAGGGGAGCTTCTGGGCGGTCAGGCTGGGCATTCCGAAAAAAAGTTTTTTGGTCACGTTTTCACCTTTGCGGGTCGAACAAGGTCTCACCACCACCAAAGGCCCGGTCATGGGGGTGGTGGAAATTGTTCAGGATATCACCGCCGAAAGCCGCCAGGTTTTTCGCTATCAAACCCTGATTCTGCTTACCAGCAGTATTGTCATGGGGCTTCTTTTTTTCGCCCTGTTAACTGTGGTAAAACGAGGGGAGCGGATGATCGAACAGCGGGCCGAGGAACGTTTGCATCTCGAAGAGCAATTGGCTAAAGCCAAACACTTATCGTCATTAGGTGAAATGACTGCCGGGATTTCCCATGAAATTCGCAACCCCCTGGGGATCATCCGCAGCTCGGCGGAGCTATTGGCGCAAAAAATGGCCGTACTGGATCCAGACGAATCAATCCCCAAGATCATTGTCGAAGAGGCTACCCGATTAGACGGTATCATCACCGATTTTCTAAGCTACGCCCGCCCCCACAAGCCCCGCTTGATCTCCTGCCGGATAACGGCTGTTATCGAAAAGAACCTCGCTTATCTGGCGCCCCAGATAAAGGCCGAGGGTCATCAGGTTGAAAAACAGTTTGAAAAACCGCTGCCTCCGGTGTTGGGTGACGGCGATTTGCTCTACCGGGCGTTTTTGAATATTCTCATCAATGCCATGCAAGCGATGCCCAGCGGCGGGGGAATTCAAATCCGGCTGTTTCGCCATTTGACCGATGTGATGATCCGGTTTGACAATCAGGGGCTGTCTATTGAACCCGAAAAGCTGGAAAAAATTTGGGATCCGTTTTTTACCACCAAAGAGAAAGGTTCCGGGTTGGGTTTGGGGATTGTGAAAAATATTATTGACGCTCACCACGGTCAAATTGCCATCTCGAACCTGTTAAAAGGAGGGGTGCGGGTGGAGGTCCGGCTGCCCATTGATCTGTCCGACGCGAATGAACCGGAGACAAACTCCGTAACAGCCTGATCCAATAACGGTTTGAAACAAGAGAAATAAGATTATGCATACGGTTCTTATTGTTGATGACGAAAAAAACTATCCGCCCATTATCAGCGCCATTTTGACCCGGGCCGGGTTTGAGACAATGACGGCTTTTGGCGGTCAGGAAGCCTTACCCCTGCTACGGGAAGGAAGTGTTGATCTGGTTTTAACCGACATGAAGATGCCTGAAATGGACGGAATTGCCCTTTTGGAAAACATTCGCGCCAAGGATCCGGATCTGCCCGTGGTCATGATGACCGCCCACGGCACCGTTGAAAAAGCGGTAGAGGCGATGCAAAAAGGGGCCGACAACTATATTTTAAAACCTTTTGACAACCAGCGCTTGATCATTACGGTGCAAAAGGCCGTGGATATGTATCAGGTGATCAAAGAAAACCGCTCTTTAAAAGATGCTTTTAAGGCGCAGTACCGCTTCGGTAATATTATCGGCAAAAGTAAGCCGATGCGCACCGTTTTTGATCTGATCCGCAAAGTAGCCCCGACCAACGCCACGGTCCTGGTGGAGGGTGACAGCGGTACGGGTAAGGAACTGGTGGCCAAATCGATCCATTATAACAGCCCCCGCCAGGAACTGCCCTTTGTGGCGGTCAACTGCTCGGCCTTGTCAGAAACCCTTTTGGAAAGTGAACTGTTTGGTCACGAAAAAGGGGCTTTTACCGGCGCCAACGCTCGCAAAAAGGGGCGTTTCGAACTGGCCCATACGGGCACACTTTTACTGGATGAGATCGGTGAGCTGTCGCTCAATTTACAAGTCAAGCTGCTACGGGTTTTGCAGGAACGTCAATTTGAGCGTGTCGGCGGAGTAACGCCCATCCCGGTGGATATCCGCCTCATTGCCGCCACCAATAAAAAGCTCAAAGAGGAGGTGACCGCCGGCCGATTTCGCGAAGATCTTTTTTACCGGCTCAACGTGGTCCACATTGAACTGCCCACTCTTTCAGAGCGGACAGCCGATATCCCTTTGCTGGCAAGCCATTTTCTTGAAAAATACGCCGGTCAACGGGTGGCTCAAAAAGCGGTCAAGGGCGTCACCCAGGCGGTCATGCGGCGATTTTACAACTATGCCTGGCCGGGGAATGTACGCGAACTGGAAAATATCATAGAACGAGCGGTGATTTTATGCGCGGATGAATATATTGATCTGGATGATCTGCCCGAAGAATTTTCAACCCGAACCGGTGCTTTATTGAATTTGGATGACATCCCCGAAGATGCCGGTCTATACGAAACCCTGGCCCTGGTTGAAAAAGAGATGATTCTGCGCGCCCTTCAGGTGAGCAACTATGTACAAACCCGGGCGGCGGAAAAATTGAAGATCGGTAAAAGCGGCCTCAATCAGAAAATAAAAAAGTATAACCTGGAGCTGCCCTCTAAAAGCTGACGTTCCTACCCTTTTGCTTTTTCCGCTGCCAGGGTACTAAAAATTGACTGCTCATGTTCATCAACGATTTTCTGAAACAGCTCCCGGGCTTTGGCAGTATCCCCGTTCTTTTCATAAATCACGCCCAGATTAAAGAGCGCCTCGGCTGCCACCGCCGTATCCTTGCTTTGGATAATTTTTTCAAAATTGGCTTTGGCTTGATCCAGATCGCCCTTGGCGACGGCCGTATGGCCTAAATTCATTTGGACCACCGGCCCGTAAAAAGGGTCGTCGGCAAATGTATCCAACGCCTTTTGATAAAGGGTTTTCGCCTGATCATACTGACCCGCATCCCGGCAAATTCCGGCAAAGACCACACGGCCGATGTTACCTGCTGTTTTACCCCCAAAATCGTTCAGCAGCTTTTCAAAATCGGTTTTCACCGCCGAAAAGGCCTCTTCGGCGGTTTTATCCGTTTTTAACTGATTGTACTGCGTTGTTACGGCATTTAAGGCCGCAAAGCCGGCAAGCTCCTTTTTCTCATTAAAATAGCGCGTCGCGGAAATACCGGCGACCAGGGCCAATATGATGCCTGCGCTAACGGCAAGTTCTTTTCGATAACGGGTTCCAAAGGCAATCAGCTTGCCGGAAATGGTAATAAATTCATCAGGTTCTTTTAACAGTTTTTTACGGCTGACCATTTGCTTTACATCGCTTTCGTTACGTCGACCTCAATAAACCGGTCGAATTCATAAGAACAGGTAATCTGGCGGTAGTTGCCTTTCACCAAACCAAAGATTTGTGAATCCATCCTTCATCGCCATCATCGTGGACAATATTCAGCCAGCTATCCGTACGCTTTTTCACCTTAAAAGGCACTCCGCTGTCCACCTTGAAGAGAACTTCATCGGAGGTGCTTGGGCCGGAGCGGACATTGCAGTCGCCCTTTTTGACCACGACGGTGGAAATCTTTCCCACCAAGGGGCTGTAAATCCAACCTTGGTCATTTTCAAAATCTTTAAAAAGATACCACTTGCCCTCTTTTTTGATTACCTCAACGGGATGGTGTCGACCGATCTGCCAAGCCACCTCGTAATCGGTACCAGGGCCTGTGCGGACATTGGCTGTTTCCGCGACAACGGCCATGCGTTCGGCCCAGGCCAAACCAGGGGCCAGCGCAATCAAAACCAGCAAACAGATCTTTTTACACCGATAGCGCATTCTTCCTCCGTCAAACATCTTTGGGAATTTTTATTGAATAATTGCATAAGAAGTTCTCGTGACCCGGATGACTATGGAAAAAGGTTCATATGCAAGGCGTTGGGGTTTATCAGAATCGAAGCCGGTATATCGAGCGTCCGGCAAGCCACAACAACGCCGCAGATGATGCTTTTAACGACGCCATCATGCTTTTGTATGGCCGGGGATTTCATACGTGGTGCAATTGCCCCCGGAGCACTTGCGCGTGGTGGCTGACACACCCGATGAACCACTGCTATCCGCCATGGCGTAACTGGTTGTGCTGAGCACCCGCTCGAACCGTTCCGACCCACATTTGGGGCACTGCACCTCATTATCCTGATCCCCCATGAGCAACACTTCAAAAAACTCTTCGCATTGGCTGCATTTGAATTCAAATATCGGCATTGATACTCCTTTAGACCACAGTTGTTTCCCTTTCATCAATAGCAATCGAATGGTCAGCCGTCAAACAGGATATACGGCAGGAAACGGATATTTTACACCATTACGATGACACTGTCAGCATCTCCTTGGCATGGGCCAACGACTTGGGGGTCAACGTGTCACCACCGATCATACGGGCCAGTTCCTCAATCCTTTCCTTAGAAGTTAACGGCGCAATACGGGTGACGGTCCGGCCCTTGCGCCCGGCCTTGGTAATGCGAAAATGGTGTTCACCGAATTTGGCGATCTGGGCCAAGTGGGTGATGCAAATGATCTGATGTTCCTTGGCCAAGTGGGCCAATTTGCGGCCCACCGCCTCGGCGGTGCCGCCGCCGATTCCGGCGTCCACTTCATCAAAGATGACCGTCTCGACAGCATCCAGATGGGCTAAAATTGATTTTACAGCCAACACCACCCGGGAAAGTTCTCCACCTGAAGCGATGTCCGCCAAAGGTTTTAGGGCTTCACCTTTATTGGGGGCGATTTGAAAGGTCGCCCGATCCATCCCACCGGCATCTGCCGAATGCCCATTCACTGTTAGATAGGGTGAGATTTCGGGTCCCGCCGGATGCTGTATTACATCAACCTTGAAGCAGGTGTCCGCCATTCGAAGATCCCGCAATGCCTGCTCAACTGCTTTGGCCAGGGTTTTGGCGGCAGCGGCCCTTTTTTTAGACAGGTTGCGGCAATTTTGTTGAAACACGCTGCTCTCCCGGGCCAACTGCTTTTCGGTTTCGGCAATCTTGTCATCTATATGGGTGACCTGCTCCAGATCCTGTTCCACCTTGGTCAAATGATCCGCGATGGAAGCCAGCGAACCGCCATATTTGCGTTTGAGCTTGTTGATCAAATCGAGGCGCTCTTCCACCACGTCCAATTGATCCGTATCCAGTGATAAATGATTGAGATAATCCTGCAAGCCGGCCGCTAGATCCTCGGATTCCAGCAGTATCGTCTGGATACGCCGGGCCGGATCAGCCAGCGCGGGATCGATTTCGGCGGCCTCACGGAGCGCCTTTTGAATCCCCGCCAATTGTTCCACCACGGCGCCATCAATACCATACAGGTTGGCTACTGAATGTTGGGCCGTTTGATAGAGCGCCTCACTGTTCTTTAGCCGCTGGCGTTCAGCCAGTACCGTCTCATCCTCGTCAGGCAACAGTTCAGCCTGGAGAATCTCGTCCCGTTCAAAAACCAGCAAATCTATTTTACGGTTCCGTTCCTCACGTATTTTGAGCAAACGGTCCAACGCCCGTAACAGCGGTTCAATCCGGCCGTGCGAAGCAGCCACTTTACCGCGCAGCGCCAAGGTGTTTGCATACTGATCCAAAATCGTCAGGTGATATTCTTCTTTGAGCAGCCGTTGATGGGCGTGCTGCCCGGATACGCTGGCCAGATTGGCCGTTAGCTGCGCCAGAAGACCCAAAGTGGCCGGCTGATCGTTGACGTAGATTCGGTGGCGGTCGTCACTGGAGAGAACCCGCCGGACGAGCAGCCCCTCTTTGATATCATAGTTGTGGGCGTTCATCGATGCGGCCACGGCACTGTCCGCATCAAGGGCGAAACGGGCAAACAGTTCCGCTTTTTTTGCGCCGGTGCGAATATCCCTGGCGCTGGCCCGACCACCCAAAAGCAGGTTGACCGCCTGAATAATAATCGATTTTCCCACCCCGGTCTCACCGCTTAGGATATTGAGCCCATCTTCAAAGCGAACCGTCAGATCGTCAATGATGGCAAAGTTTTGAATGACCAGTTCCTGAAGCATGGGACCGCAAGTTACCTTTGGGATGGGTTGGCGCTCTTTTTTACGGCCGGTTATGGCACACCCATCCGCTTTTGTAAAGATTCAGATATGTTATTGTAGCAAGGGCTATCGTCCATTTGTCGGTAAGCGTTTGCCCGGTTCGCTGAACTCCGCTATAGAGCCAAGCATTTGCGCCGGACAGCGCCCTTGATGTTTTCAGCAAATATTGTCATGGTCACAATCCACATGATGATTGATTGCCATACCCATATATTCCCTGCGGATATCCGGCAAAACCGCACGCCGTTTTTTGCCGTCGAGCCCGACTTTGAGTTGCTCTATAAATCCCATAAAGCCCGGTTGGCGGGCACCCAAGAGCTTCTTGACCACATGGATGCGCATCACATTGAGCGGTCGGTGGTCTGTGGCTTTCCCTGGCGGTCGGCAGAGATGTTTCAGCGCCACAACGACTATATCATGGCGGCGGCGGCCCGTTACCCCAACCGCTTTATCGGCCTGGCCTGCATGGATGTGTGCCACCTGAAAGCACCCGATGAGGCCCTGCGCTGTCTCGATGGCGGTCTGCAGGGCGTGGGTGAACTGGCCTTTTACCAAAGCGGCATGGATACCGAATGCCGGGACAACCTCCACCCCATCATGGCATTATGCCGGGAACGGCAGGCGCCGGTGATGATCCATACCAACGAACCGGTGGGCCATGAATATTCCGGCAAAGCACCCATGACCCTCAAAGAAATTCACCAGTTGATCAAACGATTCCGCCAAAACACGATCATACTGGCCCATTGGGGCGGTGGAATTTTCTTTTATGGCCTTTTAAAAAAAGAGATGACCGCTGATCTGGCCAATGTCTATTTTGACACGGCGGCATCGCCGTATCTTTATCAGCCTTCGGTATACCCAACGGCGGCCAATATTATCGGCGAGGACAAAATCCTCTTTGGCACCGATTATCCCTTGCTTCCGGCCAGCCGCTATCTTGAGGAAATAAAGGCCTCCGGCCTGGATCAAAATGCCATCAGCAAAATCGTGGGACAAAACACGGCCAAGCTGTTTGGGGTTGCGTCATTTTAATGAAAGGTTTTACATTGACCGCATCCGGGAAAAAGTACAGTGCACTAAAAAAATGAGTCCATTCCTTGATCCGTATCATAGTGTTGACAAACCAGGGGGTTTAATACCATCTGCTGATCAGCCTCATGAAGATGTTGTCCAAGGAGAAACCGTATGATTTTCGACATGCCGTCTGAAACCATCCCCAGGGAAGATCTGGAAAGGCTGCAACGAAAGCGCCTTAAAGCCACAGTGGAAAGGGTCTACGTCAATGTGCCGTTTTACCGTGACCGGTTTACTGATCTCGGTATCACGCCCCAGGATATTAAAAGCTTCAAAGACGTAACGAGGCTGCCTTTTACCACCAAAACCGATCTGCGGGATAATTACCCTTTTGGGATGTTTGCCGTGCCCATGGACAACGTGGTGCGTATTCACGCTTCCTCCGGAACCACCGGCCAACCCACGGTGGTGGGCTATACTGCCAGGGATGTGAAGACCTGGTCGCATCTGATGGCGCGTTCTCTTTGCGCCGGGGGGGCTACGCCGGGGGATATTGTCCACAACGCTTACGGTTACGGCCTTTTTACCGGCGGTTTGGGTGTGCACTACGGCGCTGAAAAGCTCGGTGCATCGGTGATACCCGTTTCAGGCGGCAACACCAAACGTCAAATTGTGATCATGCGGGATTTTAAACCGACGATTCTCACCTCGACACCCTCTTATGCACTCCATCTGGCCGAAGTAGCCCATGAGATGGGCATCGATTTTAGCGCCCTGTCCTTTAAATACGGCATTTTTGGGGCCGAGCCCTGGTCCGAGAATATGCGTCAGGAGATTGAGGCCAAACTACACTTAACCGCTGTGGATATCTACGGCCTTAGCGAAATTATGGGGCCGGGTGTTTCCATGGAATGCCACGAGGCCCAAGCGGGGCTGCACATTTTTGAAGACCATTTTCTGCCTGAAATCATTGACCCGGAAACCGGTGAACCGCTGCCCGAAGGCGAATCCGGTGAGCTGGTCTTTACCTCTTTGACGAAAGAGGCCTTTCCCATCATCCGTTACCGCACCCGTGACATCACCTCGCTCACCATGGCGCCCTGCGTTTGCGGCAGAACCCACACACGCATGAAAAAAGTATGCGGCCGTACCGACGATATGCTGATCATCCGGGGGATCAACGTTTTTCCATCACAAATCGAAAGCGTTTTAATGGAGATGAGCGAAGTGACACCCCACTATCAGTTGGAGGTGGATCGCGAAGGGAATCTTGACACGCTGACCGTTACGGTGGAGGTGGGGCAATCCTTTTTCAGCGATAACATCAAGGGGCTGCAAGACATTGAAGCACGTATCATGAAAAATATTAAAGAGTTACTGGGTGTTTCAGCCAGGGTTAAACTGGTGGAACCCAAGACGATCGCACGCAGTCAGGGCAAGGCGGTGCGGGTAATTGATCATCGTAATATGTAGGGAGGCTGAATGATGAAAGTCGAACAGATATCCGTATTTCTCGAAAATAAGGCCGGCCGCCTGGCCGAATTGACCCAAACACTCATGGAGGCCAATGTCAATATTCGGGCGTTATCGCTGGCTGACACCAACGAATTTGGCGTGCTGCGGCTCATTGTGGATAACAACGAAGCCGCCGAGGCGGCCATTAAAAAGGCTGGATTCACCTCCGGCCGCACCGAAGTGATCGCCGTTGAGGTGGAAGATCGTCCGGGCGGGCTGCACTTTATCCTGGAAACCTTGCAAAACGCCGGCATCAACGTGGAGTATATGTATGCCTTTGTGCAACCCGGTGGAAAACAGGGGATTATGATCTTCCGGTTCGAAAAAGTGCCCGAGGCAACGAAACTGTTGCAATCCAAAGGAGTAACGGTGCTCGATGGCGATACCCTTTACGCCATGTAGGAAAGAGAGGATTTTTGAACAAACAACAAGCGGATCGATATGGATCTTCGACAATTTCCCACAAAAGAGCGTTTTATCAAGTTGGGTCAAGCGACCAATGTGGTGCCGGTCTGTTTGGAGATGTTAGCTGACCTGGAGACGCCGGTGTCGGTTTTGATGAAGCTGTACCGGCAAAAACCGCCGCTCTTTTTATTTGAAAGCGTGGAGGGCGGTGAGCGCTGGGGGCGTTACAGCTTTATGGGTGTTCGGGCCCATAGCATGGTGACGGTCTTTCAAGACCACGTCGCCGTGGAAAAGGGCTGCCATGTGACGCGTATCCCCTATAAAAAGGAGCCATTTAAGGTGTTACGGCAGCTCATGTCCGGCTTTAAAACCGCCGCGATTTCCGAATTGCCCCGTTTTTGGGGTGGATTGGTGGGTTGTTTTACCTACGAAATGGTCTCCTTTATTGAAAAGATCTCCAATAAACTCCCTCCGGAAGCGCCCCTGGCCAAATTTTGTATACCCGATCAGGTGTTGATTTTTGATAACGTTCAAAAAACATTGGTCCTGGTAGCCATCGCCTTTTTAGAAGAAGAGACCGATTTGGCCCAATGCTATACTCACCTGCATCAAGAGTTAATCCAACTCAAAAAGGACATCACGGCGCCTTTACGCCCTAAACCTGTCGATCTTGCATCCAAACAGGCGCCGCCAGCGCTCAAACCGCTTTTGCCCAAAGGCGCCTTTCAAGAACGGGTGAAACGAACCAAAGCCTATATTCTAAACGGCGATGTGATTCAAACGGTCGTCTCCCAGCCATTTGTCTATGAAACGGCTGTCGATCCGGTAGAACTTTACCGTGCCCAACGCTATGTTAACCCGTCTCCGTACCTCTTTTTTCTCCATGTGGACGATGCGGTTCTGGTAGGCTCTTCACCGGAAACCATGGTTCGGCTGGAAAACCGGCAGGCGGTGTTGCGACCCATTGCCGGAACCCGGCCGCGGGGTAAAACGGAGCAGGAAGACCGGGCCCTGGCCGACGATTTGTTAAAAGATGAAAAAGAGCGGGCCGAACATCTCATGCTGGTGGACCTGGGGCGTAATGATTTGGGGCGCATCGCTCAGACGGGAACCGTCCAAGTGACCGATCTGATGATGATTGAACGCTACTCCCATGTGATGCACCTGGTTTCGAATATCACCTGTGATATCAAAGACGATTGTGATGCCTGGGACCTATTTGTCGCCACTTTTCCGGCGGGGACCCTTTCCGGCGCGCCCAAAGTGCGGGCCATGGAGATTATTGCCGAGCTGGAAACCCGCGCCCGTGGAAGCTACGGCGGGGCGGTGGGCTATATCTCTTTTAACGGCAACATGGACCTGGCCATCACCATTCGAACGGCCCGGGTGGAAAAGAAACGGCTCGTGGTGCGGGCCGGAGCGGGGATCGTGGCCGATTCCGACCCGGACTCGGAGCAGATGGAAACGGTCAACAAGGCCGGGGCTATTGCCCGGGCCTTGCGAATGATTGATCCTTCGGCAAAATGATGGACAGGTTCGCATGTTGAGAGTGAAGAAAATATCGGCAACACCGTAGATGGGGCTTTTTACAAGTCCATAGCAAGGCGCCTCATGATTATTATGATCGACAATTACGACTCTTTCACCTACAACCTTGTTCAATACTTACAGGAACTGGGGCAAAAGGTGGCGGTCTATCGCAACGACGCCGTTGCAGTGGATGCGGCTGATGCGCTGAATCCCGACGCATTGGTGATCTCGCCCGGGCCGGGGCGGCCTGAAACGGCGGGGATCTCCATAGCGGCGATCTTGCACTTTGCAGGCAAAATTCCCATTTTAGGCGTTTGCTTGGGGCACCAAGCCATTGTGACGGCCTATGGCGGCCGCGTAGTGAGGGCCCAAAAGCTGATGCACGGCAAAACATCCATGGTGACCGCCGACGGAGAATCGATCTATAAAGGAATTACAAAACCGTTTACCGCCATGCGGTATCACTCTCTGGCGGCAGCGCCTCAAGAGGTGCCCGGCTGCTTGAAAATTACCGCCACCGCCGAAGATGGCGAAATCATGGGGGTTCGACATCAGGAGCATATGATCGAAGGGATTCAGTTTCATCCGGAATCAATCATGACCCGGGTGGGTAAACGCCTTTTGCGCAATTTCATCAATTTATAGGAGGAGGAGTGAGCATGTTTCAAGAGGGCTTAAGACGGATCATCGCCGGACAAAATCTCGATGCGGATACCATGGCCCAAATGGTAACGGCCATTTTATCCGGGGAGATCACCAGCGCCCAAATCGGCGCTTTTATGGGAGCCTTGGCCACCAAGGGTGAAACCTTTGAAGAGCTTGCGGGGGCCGCCCGGGCCATGCGCAAAAACGCAGCCCGGATCCAGGCCGCCTCTCCTGTGGTCGTTGATACCTGCGGCACCGGCGGGGACGGACTTGCCACCTTTAATATCTCCACAACCACCGCCTTTGTGGTGGCCGGATGCGGTGTGACCGTGGCCAAGCACGGCAATCGCTCGGTCTCCAGCAAATCGGGCAGCGCTGATGTATTGGAGTCTTTAGGGGTCAATTTGCAGACACCGCCGGAAATCGTGGAAGAGGCGGTGGCCGAAATCGGGATCGGGTTTTTGTTCGCCCCCATCTATCACAGTGCCATGCGCCATGCGGCCAAGGCTCGCCAGGAGGTAGGTTTACGTAGTATCTTCAATATGTTAGGGCCGTTAACCAACCCGGCGGGCGCCAATTGTCAACTTTTGGGGGTTTTCGCTCCGGAGATGACCGAAATGTTTGCCGAGGCATTGAAGCTGCTGGGCGCCCGGAGGGCCATGGTGGTGAATGGGCACGACGGTTTGGATGAAATATCGATTTGCGCGCCCACCCGGGCATCGGAGTTACGCAACGGCTTGGTCCGCACCTTTGACATTCAACCGGAGCTGTTTTTGGGCGAACCGGCCGAGCCTGAAGAACTGCAAGGGGGCGGCCCGGAGGAAAACGCATCCATTACCCGGGCGGTTCTTGACGGTGAAGCGGGGGCCCGGCGGGATGTGGTGCTCATCAACAGCGGAGCTGCCCTCATGGTGGCCGGAAAAGCGGACAACCTCAACGCCGGCATTGAAATGGCGGCTGTAGCCATTGACTCGGGCGCAGCCAAAGCAAAACTGGCGGAATTGGTTGAATTTACAAACGAAAACAGCTAACCACCGTTTTGCACCCAACCGGGGAACTAAATTACCATCGTCTTACAGACGGTGGTTTCAACCTTTATAACGGACGAATGAATCAAGTTATGCGAATCGCGGTTCTTTCCGATATTCACGGCAATGTGTTTGCCCTAAAAGCGGTGCTGGAGGATCTGCGGCAGCGCCAGGTGGACCTTTGTGTCAATCTGGGCGATATTTTCTACGGTCCCATTGCGCCCAAAGCCACTTATGACCTTCTCATGGCCAATCAATTTGTTACCATTTGCGGCAATCAGGATCGCCAGATTTATGATGCCACCCCGGAAGAGAACGCAGGGAATCCCACCATGCGTTTTGTTATCAATGATCTTGGCGCCGAACCGATTGCGTGGCTGCAAGCACTTCCCTTTGATCACCGTTTGAATGGCGACATCTACATGTGCCACGGCACCCCGACCGATGACGCCACCTATCTTCTGGAGAATGTGGTTGCCGGTTCGCCTAAGCTACGATCGGACAATGAGATTATAACCGGTCTGAATGGCGAGACGGCCCCGGTAATTCTCTGCGGCCACTCGCATCTGCCTCGAACGATACGGCTCTCTTCAGGCCAGGTGATTGTCAATCCGGGCAGTGTCGGTTTGCCCGCCTATAGTGATGAACGCCCTTATCCCCATTCCATGGAAACCCATAGCCCCCATGCCGCCTACGCCATTCTGGGAAAAAACGGCGCCGACCGTTTGGGCTGGACCATTGACCATATGAAAGTTCCCTACGCCTATGAAAAGGCCGTTTTAGCGGCAAAAGACAGAGGCCGCGACGATTGGGCTCTTTTTTTAAAAACAGGCAAAGCCGGCCCGGTGGGTCCCCAAGAGACATCAGTAGAATAGATGAATATTTTACAAAAAATTGTCGCCCATAAAAAGGCAGAAGTCACCCGGGCCCAGGCCGATGTGTCCATTGTGTCACTCCAAAAAGCATGCACCAACCGCACTTTTCGGCCGTTTGAAGCCAATCTTGCATCAGCCACTTCCAAACGGATGGCCATCATTGCCGAAATCAAACGGGCGTCGCCCTCAAAGGGGGTGATTTGCACCGACCTGGACCCGGCGGCCCAGGCGCAGGCGTACCAAAAGGGCGGTGCGGCGGCACTGTCGGTTGTAACGGATCGTCGATTTTTTAAGGGCAGCGCAGACGATTTGGCATCGGCCCGGACGCATTGTAACCTGCCGGTTTTACGCAAAGATTTTATTGTCGATCCTTACCAAATTTACGAAACCGCGGCCATGGGCGCTGACGCCGCACTGTTGATTGTACGAATTTTAACACCCCGGCAGCTTGCCGATTTCATGACCCTTTGCCGGGAACTGGGGTTGGCCGTACTGGTGGAGACCCATACGGCGCAGGAGATTGAACAGGCTGTTGTGGCCGGGGCAACCATCATCGGCGTTAACAACCGTAATCTCGAAAATTTTGATGCCGATATCGACCGATCCGTCCAACTGGCCGATAAGGTCGATGCACATACGGTCCTGGTGGCGGAAAGCGGTATTCAAACAGCCGCCGATGTGCGTCAACTGGCGCAAAGCGGCATCCGCGCCTTTTTGGTGGGTGAAAGCCTGGTGCGGGCCGAACATCCGGTCAACAAACTGAAGGAACTGGTCTTTGCCGCGGCATCCTGAAATAAAAATTTGCGGTCTGACCCGCCCCGATGAAGCGGTGGACGCGGTTCAGGCCGGCGCCAATGCCATTGGGCTGATTTTTTATCCGCCCAGCCCAAGGCATGTCGATCTTCAAACGGCGTGCGAGATCGTAACAGCCATTGTCCCGGCGCCGGCCGTGGGGGTGTTTGTGGATGCGACCAATGATCAGATATTGGCCGCAATTGATGATTGCGGGTTGAGTGCGGTGCAACTTCATGGCAATGAATCGCCCGAACAGGTTGCGCAAATTCAAAAAAAGAGCGATGCGGTAATCATTAAAGCGCTTTTTGAAACAAGATCCCCCGATTTCTCCCTGGCTGCTACTTTTACGCCCGACGCATTTTTAGTAGAATGCGGACAAGGCCTTTTCCCCGGCGGCAATGCCGAGCACTGGAATTGGGCTTTGACGAAGTCCCTGAACACAAATCGGCCGATCATTTTGGCCGGTGGATTGACTGTTGATAATGTGGCTGCCGCCGCCACGGCGGCCCGGCCCGCGGCCGTTGACGTCAGTTCCGGAGTGGAAAACGCTTTTGGCCGTAAAGATATCAACCGTGTCAAACAATTCATTGCAACGGTGAAAAAAAGACTCAACTATCATCAAGCACACAAACCGATTTTTACGCTCAATCCGAAAGGACCGAACCCATGCTGATCGTCATGGAACTCACGGCCACGCCGGATCAAATCCATCATGTGGTCAGACAGGTGGAAAACCGCGGTTATACCGCCAAAAAAATTCCCGGCGGCGAGCGTGTCTCCATCGGGGTGTTAAACAATAAAGGGGCCGTGGAAAAGGCCCTATTTATGGGGCTTTCCGGTGTCAAGGAGGTGATTCCCGTTACCCGCGCCTACAAACAGGTGAGCCGGGAATTCCAACCCGAAGATACCGTCATAACGGTGGGTGACGCTGTGTTTGCTGATGGTCACTTTCCCATTATCGCCGGGCCGTGCGCCATTGAAAGCGTCGAACAGGCGTTGACCATCGCTCAGGCGGTGAGAGCCGCCGGCGCCGTCTTATTTCGCGGCGGTGCGTATAAGCCGCGGACATCTCCCTACTCTTTTCAAGGAATGGGTTTGGACGGCCTGAAAATTTTGGCGAAAGTGCGGGAAAAAACCGGTTTGGCCGTGACCACCGAAGTGATGGATTTAGAGACCTTTGACGCAGTGGAAGAGCACGCCGATATTTTACAAATCGGTACACGCAACATGCAAAATTTCAGCCTGCTCAAACGGGCCGGCAAGGCCCGAAAACCGATCATGCTAAAACGGGGTATGGCCGCCACCATTGACGAATGGCTGATGGCCGCCGAATATATTTTAGCGGGGGGTAACACACAGGTGATCCTGTGTGAACGGGGTGTACGCACCTTTGTCAATCACAGCCGCAACACCCTGGATATTTCAGCCATACCGGTGGTTCAAAAAGAGAGCCACCTGCCGATTATAATCGATCCCAGTCACGCTGCCGGCCGTCGGGACCAGGTGCTGCAACTTTCCCGCGCCGCAGCGGCGGCCGAGGCCAACGGGATTATGGTGGAAGTCCATCATGATCCTGATAACGCGGCCAGCGACGGCGCCCAGTCGCTCTATCCGGAACAGTTTGAAATTTTATGCCGACAGGTCCGGGCGGTATTTTGCAGTTACGAACACACGGGGGCGTAGAGCCTGTCGTCGGCATGGGGTTGCCGCCCTACAAGTAGGGCGGCAATCCTTTGCCGCCAAACAAAGAGCATTGTCGATAACGGAAAAGGCGCTTGGGCCGAATCACCCTGATATGGCATTATGTCTGAAAAACCTGGCTACGCTTTATCGGAACATGAAACGCTATCTGGAAGCTGTTCCATTGGAAAGACGCGCCGCCCGTATCCGTGCAATTGAAAGATGACACGGTTGAAAAAACAAACCGCCACTTGCTATGAGTGGATTTGGCAGTATCGCCCAACGGGGCGGCGATCAGATAGTTCATGACCATAAACGCCACATTCCTTCGGTTACATTTTTCGCCTTCCTTGAACGTGAACAAAAATAGATGTCCTGCAAAGGTCTCTTTGACCGGTAGTGTCTTATTTGGGGTTCCGGGTGAGTCGGTCAGGATGGTTTCAGTTTGTAAACATCTCGTCGATGGCCGACGTGTACAACAAGGATCAGGAGACGGTCATTTTGTATCTTTGCCAAAACTCGATAATCACCTATACGCCATCTCCAAAATTCTTTCAGTTGGCCTTTCAAGGGTGATCCAACAACTGTTGGATTTTGTGCAACCCGTTCCTCCAAAAACTGAATGATCCGATTTGCCGCCTGCCGGTCAATTTTTGATAATTGTTTTTGTGCGGCTGGTGTAAAATCAATCGCCCGCATTGAGAGACTTTTTCACCTCATCGATCGGGATGGAGGGTTCGCTGCTTTTTACAAACGCTTCATAGGCCGTTTCTGCCAGATAAGCATCTTCGAGGTCTTCAATCGTTCGGTTCAGGGCCTCTCGAATGAAGTGACTTTTTGTTCGCTGGGTCATTTCAGCTAAATTCCCTAGCCGGATGGTCAAATCTTCCGGTAGCCTGACTGTGTGAATATTTTTTTGCATTCCTTTTCCTTTCAGTTATATTTGTCTTACAATTAATACATAATCTCTAAAAAGGCAATATCCCAAAAAAGGATGTGTCAGGTTGGATTGAAACGGTCTCTGATACGGACGGCTGGACTTGAAGCGCGGGGCTATTGTGTCGGTGGTAACACCCGGCGCTTATGGTATAAGCCAAGACCTGCCGTCGTCATTCAATCAAACCTAGAATTGGATTCGTAACGCCCCACCCCAACTCACCTCCTCCTCGGAAAAGACATCCTTCTCTTTTGATTTCCGCCAATCGTCAAAATGGTAATCGGCGCTGATATAAAGAGAAATATAGGGCAGGATCTCAAGATCCACCCCCGTCCTGAGGCTGAATTGAGGCTTGTCGCTCAAAATCCCGTCTTCAATCACATAATGGGCGCCCAATCCCGCATAGAGATCATCGCCAACGGCTATAAATATCTGCGATAGCAACACGGTGTCAGGGTCCGCGGCCGGGTCTTTGGGCAAAAGAGCCATATCTGCCTTAAATTGAAGAAGGTTCCGGGGGTTTACGTTAAAGGTAAACACCGCCGCCTTCTGTTCGGCGGCCGGAGTGACATCATTCACTCGCAAGTCCGCCAGTTCCAGTTTGGAAACGTTGATCGCAGTGGGGAGACGATACAACTCTTCCGCTCCGGCTAAAGGTATCACGGCTGTAAATACGATCAACAAACAAAGTAAGATGGCTTTGGAAAAAACCATGGCGGCTCCTAAAACCCAGGTTGGTCCGGGTAGAAACGTTGTTGCTGACCCTTACGATAAGATCACGGTCGCGACCTTGTCAATGAACCTGTAAAAGTAATTTGAAAAAGCACCCTGTTTATGGTTTAGATAAGCACCGAAAATTCATCGCCACATTTGATATTGAAATGCTTGTTACATATTAGACCCCCAAAACGGCAATAAAATGCCTAAAAAAAATTCCGCCAACAATTATCTGACCTGCCCACGCCTGAAGGGGCGGCCCAAAAAGCATATTGCCGTATGTCACAGATGCCGCTTTCGCAAAAAGTGTGCGCCCTACCGCAATCACTGCCAGGCGGAACTACCCTTTACCTTTTCCTCGGACGGTGCAAACAGCTCAAAAAGCGCCCCCCCGGAGGAACCCGAGCCCAAGACACCGGCCCTGTTACCCAAAAAAGAAGCAACCGAAGAATTGGTAAAGGAGATTGAATCGGAGCTGAAGGCGCTACAAAAACTGTGCCGCTGAACTTGGGCGGCCAGGTTTACAAAAACAGCCAACTTACGCTGAAAATCGTCAAATTTCCCGCCACATGGATGATAATGGGTGTAACCAAACTATGAGACCTTTCATAAGCGAGGGCAAAAACGATTCCTCCTACCAGCGGAACCAGCCAAAAGGTTCCCGACCCGTGGGCCGCCACAAAAAACAGTGTTGAAATTATCAGCGCCATGCTGATCCCCCACCGACGAAAAAAGCCGTAAATCAGACTGCGAAAAACCAACTCCTCCGCAATGGGCCCCACGATACCGCCCACCCCCAAAAAAAGAAACAGGTCCAAAAGGGTCCGTGGCAAGGGTGTTTTTATGAGGTTTCCCGCCGGCCAGTTTCTGATCCATACGAACATGACGCCTACTACAACACAAAGGCCGAAACCGGTTGTCCACAAAACCCCGTGCCACACTCCCTTTCTTAATAACGCTGGTTGTAAGCCGATCCGGTCCGCACCGGCGCCGTCAGAATTTAGACCCATCCATACCGCAACCGCCTGCAGCAGCCGCAATCCCGCCATCATCCCGAGTTGTTGCCACGGTGCGGCCACCCGGTTGCCAAAAAAGCGATGAAACAACAGTTCCAAGCCGATAACCGCAGTCAGTGCAATGGTAAAAGGGCCTATTCTAATCGGTTTTTCGGTCATCTGTTTTGCCCCGCGAAGATGGCTTGCCTGATAGAGCGCCTCTTGAATTGTTTGGCTGATTCCATCCAAGCATTTTCAATGCTCTATAGGCATAAAATTGAACATACCAGTGATCCGAGGTCCGGATCGTGTTGAGCAGCAGCGGAATTTCATCCGGGTCGCCCCATCGGCCCAACGATTGCAACGCCATACAACGCACATTGGGGTTGGGGTCAGTAAGCAGCAGCACCAAGTCTTGCCGGTTTTGATAATGGGGTGCATATTGCAGCGCCCGGGCAACTTTGTACCGCATGGCTGAATCCGAACTCCCTAACAGCTTCGGATAATCTGTAAATGTAGTGATATCAAAATGTTGCTGCACCAGCGCTTCCAGTGCGTCCAAGCGTTCATGGCGTCGGCCGTTTTTCAAAATTCTGATGAGTTCATCCGGAGAGTCAGGTAAAGGACCTGGCGTCCACAGCAGCCACCAAAATGAAACGCCGACCCCCAGGCATAAAAAACCGCTGCCCATGGCTGCCACACCAGTCGGGAACCACCATTTGAGAACCGGGTAAACCGAAAAATAAAGACCTGTGAAGACGACAACAGGCAACCCCACCAAAAGACCCATTAAGAGCAAGTGGCGTAACCCTCGGTTGCGGTCACTGCGCGCTGAAAATTGTTTTAAAATCTTTTCAGGTGTGGATAGCGCTTCTTCCAAGGAGGTTTTCAAGGAGATGCCGTTTCGGTCTTCCAATACCAGCGCCTGATTGGCTTGTACTGTAAACAGCAACTCAGCCGGGGGTTGATCGAGCCACAAATAGTCGTACCCCACCAGAGATTCGGCAAGCCGTTGAACATGAAAACCCGTGCTTTCCTGTGGCTCTATCCGATAGCTGATCATCTGTTTTTGACAGTTGGATTTTATCGCTTCAGCCGCAAACAAGGTGTATTGATAATAAAAGTGATTGATATGCCGGCCAATTGTGTGGCCAAGTAAAAGACGATCCCGCAAGCGAATAAAGCCGTATTCCGGCGTAGCTGATATTAATAGCAACGCCGGCACAATAACGCCCGCGCTTCCGGAAAAGAGTATCGCCGCCCATACCTTTTTGGAAACGGTCACCGTTTTACGCTGCGCTAAAAGGGCGCTCACCATCGGCACAACCGTCACATAGGCGGTGGCAAAAATATGGAAGCCCTGTTGATTACCCCAAAGCATCAAGCCCAGCCATAACAGCAATGGCGGCAATGGTTTCCCCTTGGGCAGATTCATTGCCGTCATCACGGCCGCCATGGTCAGCAACAGCAGCAACGGCCCCAGTGTTGCCGAAATAAACAATCCACCCCAAAAGGCCGGTTTTACCATCATCAATAACGGCTGCACCATTTCATTGGGAACCGCCACAAAACCGGCTTCAGCAATGGCCAGCATCTTCTGATGCAAAACTTGGTTTGTATGGCGAATATGGAGTGTGGCGATAATTTGAGTCGCCGCCAGTCCCCCGAAAAGTACTCCAAAACCGTTTTTTATGGAAACTGATCGTATCAATTTGGCAGCCGCACCCGTTCCGTTGAGATACGCGTTGAACCCGGTAGTAAGCATTACCACGGTTGAATAAAAACAGCTACCCGATTGAAAATAATTGCAATAGATATCGACAGCCCCGGATCATCTGTAGTATAGGGTTTCTTCAAGGTTGACCCGTCTTTTTACGATACACGATACGTATGCAATACAATAAAAAATCAACTGACCTTACATGGATGATCCGATGCAAAACCTGAAACAGAGCGACCCCACCGTCAACGATTTGATCAAACAGGAAGCCCGGCGCCAGAGAGGTGTGCTCAGAATGATCGCATCGGAAAATTTTGCCTCTGCGGCCGTCATGGAAGCCAGCGGCTCCATCCTTTCGAACAAATATTCGGAAGGCTATCCCGGCGCCCGCTACTACAAAGGTCAACAGGTGATTGATACGGTGGAACAACTGGCCATTGACCGGGCCAAGGCATTGTTTGACGCCGAGCATGTCAATGTACAACCCTATTCGGGCAGCCCGGCCAATATGGCGGTTTATCTGGGGCTTTTGGGTACATGTGGTAAAGTGTTGGGGATGGATCTCGCCGCCGGCGGTCATTTAACTCATGGAGCCAAAGTCAGTTTTTCAGGCAAATATTACGAGAACGCCTACTATGGGGTGGATCATAAAACCGAACGTATTGACCTGACCGCCGTACGGGAATTGGCGCGCTCTTTTCGTCCCGATATGATCATTTGCGGCGCCTCCTCCTATCCCAGGGTCATCGATTTTGCCGGATTTGCCGAAATCGCCAAGGAGGTGGGCGCATTTCTATTGGCCGATATCGCCCATATTTCCGGTTTATGTATTACCGGGGAACATCCGAATCCCTGCCCTCATGCCGATGTGGCGACCACCACGATCCACAAGATGCTGCGCGGGCCCCGGGCCGGTATGATCCTTTGTAAAAAAGAGCTGGCCGCAAAAATTGACAAGGCGGTTTTTCCCGGATTGCAAGGCGGCCCCCACAATGCCACCATCGCAGGTGTGGCCGTTGCCATGAGCGAAGCGGCAAAACCCGATTATGCGGCTTATTGCCGACAAGTGGTGAAAAACGCCAAGGCATTGGCCCATCACCTCATTGAAAGAGGTTTTCGGCTGGTCACCGGGGGTACGGATAACCATATGCTCTTATTTGACGCCACCGCCATCGGGCTCACCGGTAATGTGTTCGCCACAGCTTTGGACAATGCCGGAATCGTCACCAATATCAACAAGATCCCCTTTGATCCTCGAAAAGCCAACGATCCTTCGGGCGTTCGCCTTGGAACAGCGGCCTTGACCACTCAAAAGATGCAAGAGGCCGAAATGGAAACCATTGCCCGGATGATCCATCAAGTGGCCCAATCCGTTGACGATGAGACCACGATCAAGGCAATTCGTGACGAGGTCCGCGAATTTTGCGCCGCTTTTCCCCCGCCGGGATTTTAAACCACCCTGGGAAATGACCGGTTTTTTCAGCTCTGTTTTATGGACGTTCCGGCGCCCATTAATTTTTCTTGACAAGGGTTTTTTACAGTTTATTTTTAGAAGTTCTAAAATTTCCCCTTCCATCATATTGGAAGGGGTTTTTTATGGATAGCAGCCTTGTTAAACGGGATAGACATTATGGCAACATCGATAACGAAAATACGCAACATCGGTATCAGCGCACATATTGATTCGGGTAAAACCACGCTGACTGAGCGCATTCTCTTTTATACCAACCGCATTCACGCCATTCATGATGTGAAAGGTAAAGACGGCGTTGGCGCCACCATGGACTCCATGGAGCTGGAAAAAGAGCGGGGTATCACCATTGCCTCAGCCGCCACCTATTGCGAATGGGATGATCATCGTATCAATATCATTGACACCCCCGGTCACGTCGATTTTACCATCGAGGTGGAACGCGCTTTGAGCGTGTTGGACGGCGCGATTCTGGTGCTATGCGCCGTTGGTGGGGTACAATCGCAATCGGTAACGGTTGATCAACAGATGAAGCGCTACAACGTCCCTTCCATCGCCTTTGTCAATAAATGCGACCGCAGTGGCGCCAGCCCCGACCGCGTCACCCGCCAGCTCAAAGAAAAGTTGGGCCACAACGCCGTACCCCTGCAGATCCCCATTGGTTTGGAAGCGGATTTTAAAGGGGTGGTGGATCTGATCACCATGAAAGCCTACTACTTTGAAGGCGCCAACGGCGAAACCGTTCGGGAAGCGGAAATCCCCGCGATACTGCAAAGCAACGCGACCACTATGCGTGAAGCACTCATTGATGCAGCCTCCATGTTTTCAGACGAACTGATGGAAGCAGCCCTGGAGGAAACGGTCACCGAAGATCTGCTTTATGACGCTGTCCGCCAAGGGACCTTGACCCGGGAAATGACACCTGTTTTTATAGGCTCCGCCTATAAAAATAAAGGTGTTCAACGCCTTTTGAATGCCGTCACCCACTACCTGCCTTGCCCTTCGGATGTTACCAACGAGGCGTTAGATATGCAAAACAACGAATCCAAAGTGGCTCTGGAGAGTGATCCTGAAAAATCGTTGGTGGCCATGGCTTTCAAGCTGGAAGACGGCGCCTACGGCCAATTGACGTACGTGCGGGTCTACCAGGGAACGCTTGCAAAGGGGATGACCGTCTACAATGTCCGAAGCGGCCGTAAAATCAAAATCGGCAGGGTAATTCGCATGCACGCCGAACAAATGGAAGACATCGAAGCAATCCCGGCCGGTTTTATTGGGGCGCTGTTCGGCATCGACTGCGCTTCCGGCGATACGTTGGTGTCCGAGGGTGTGTCGCTCACGATGACCAGCATGTTTGTACCGGATCCGGTTATCTCCCTGGCCATTGTGCCGACCGATAACACATCCCAGGGTAACATGTCCAAAGCGCTCAATCGCTTCACCAAAGAGGACCCGACGTTTCGCTGCTATGTCAATGACGAAACCAAGGAGACCATTATCGAAGGCATGGGTGAACTGCATTTGGATGTCTATGTGGAGCGGATGCGGCGGGAATACAAGGCCGAAGTCGCCACAGGTGCGCCTCAGGTGGCCTACCGTGAAACCATTACCCGCCAGGCTGAGTTTGATTATATTCATAAAAAACAGACCGGCGGCGCGGGTCAGTTTGGACGGGTGGCCGGTTACATGGAACCTATTACGGAGGTGGAATTTGTTTTTGAAAACCGGGTAACCGGCGGCGCAATCCCCACCCAATATATCCCCGCCTGTGAAAAGGGTTTTGCTCAACGTATGGCCAAAGGTCCCAAAATGGGTTTTCCCGTGACGGGGATCCGGGTGGTACTCATCGATGGTAACGCCCATGGGGTGGACTCCTCGGAAATGGCCTTCCAGGCCGCGGCCCGCGGTGCGTTTCTCGAAGCCTACGCCAAAGCCAAACCTGTCATCCATGAGCCGATCATGCGAGTGGTGGCCGAAACGCCAACGGAATTTCAAGGGGCGGTGATGGGCTCATTAAACCAACGCCGGGGGATGATCGTTGGAACCCGGGAAGAGGGCCCGCTTTGTGCTATTGAAGCCCGGATTCCATTGGCGGAGATGTTTGGCTACACCACGGTATTGAGGTCACTGACCCAAGGCAAGGCCCAGTTCACCATGGAGTTTGCCACTTACCGCAAAGTGCCGGAAACCATTACTGAAGAGATTGCCAAAAAGGCCGCAAAAGAACAAAAAGGAGCGGCATAATTTTTCGCGTCAAAGAGGATATTTTTATGATCAACAAAGAACTACTCTATAAAAACCCGTTACGTTTGATTGAATCCGAGGTTGGGGACAACTTCACCCAAGGCCGGTTTGGTGCGGTACTCGCCCGCGCCGGTGTGGGCAAAACCGCCTTTGTCATGCAAATCGCCCTTTACGGCCTTCTGAGGGATAAAAAAATATTGCATATTAGCCTGGGGGATTCCATCCAGAAGGTATCCCTCTGGTACGAAGAGGTGTTTCGCAACATCACAACCCGTTTTGACGCCGCGGATACCGCCAAGGTATGGGATACCGTGCAAGCCCATCGGTTCATCATGACGTTTCAGCAAGACCGCTTTGATGCAAATGTCCTTGAAGAACGGTTGACCGATCTCACCGAACAGCAAATTTTCAACCCGCACATGATCATTGTGGATGGACTCTATTTTGACGAGGCGCCCGTAGCACAATTGACCGAATTAAAAGCCTTGGCGAAAAAATTTGGCGTCGGCATCTGGTTTACCGCCCGCACTCACCGGGAAGACAGAACCACAGATGAGGCATTACCGGAATCCTTTGCGCCGGTGGCTGATCAGTTTGAAACCATTTTGGCCCTTGAGCCGGACGGCAACGAAATTCACATTTCGGTGGTAAAAGACGGGGGTACCCCCTTGGGGAGAGTGCCGTTGCAATTGGACCCTGCCACGATGTTGGTGAAGACGGGTTAACTGAATGTGAATTTCAACGGGATAATAACGGAAGAAATAATTTTCCGGTAAAATTTCATGCAAAATCCGGGATGAAAGCAAAACGCAAAACCTTTGACTGTATCCGCTTTTGGCCCTACGGGCCTGCTACAGCCTTTTCCTGAAGGCGGGGGTTTTTCTCCCATTCCCCGAATGGAAGAGTGAATTCTCAACCGCCTAAAGGCGGTGGCTTCGGCGGCGAGGTGCGCTCGGCCGGATGAAATCCGGCCATCGCAGCCGCCATAAAAGACCGTCGCTTTTAAGCGACGGTAGTTTATGAAAGAAAACGCAAAACCTTCGACTTCAGTCGGAGGATATCCGCTTTCGGCCCTACGGGCCTGCTAAAGCCTTCGCCGAGAGGCGAGGGTTTTTCTCCCATTCCCCGAATGGGACAATAAAAACTATTTTTTATTCTTGCCGGTTTTTGGGGATGGGTTTAAAAGGTAAATCGCATCGATAAGGTGCTCATCATCAACGGTAAAACCGATATAATCTCCTGGTTTCAAACGATTCAAGCCTGCAATGGGTGTTTGATCCACCGACAAAAGCGTTACGTTGGAAAGCACCTGGTAAGCGCGATCGTTGATCACCAGGGTGTCGCCGCCAATGGTGCTCACCCGGCCCCGATGGTCAAAGTAGAGCCGTTTGGTCACAACTGTTTTCGCCGCGGCCTTTTCACCTGCTGTTTGAGCGTTCACAACGATTGGGGGTACTGATATTACCCATATCGCCACGGCGATACGTATTATTTTCTGTTTTTTCATTCCCCTAATTCCTTTGGTTCTTTTCGCGGCTTTCGTCTATTTCGGTGTTTCTTTAGCGAAAAGCTTTGACCCGTTGGGTCTTTGATTGAGACTTTTGGCTTCTTTTACGGCCGCTTGAACTCGTGTCCGTCAGCGTACTTCCCGCCAATAATAAGTCCCCCGATGTTCTGGACGCACCGTCACCACATCGGAATTGTCACTGCCCACACCATTGTGACCGTTGGTAAACGTTTGGGGAAAGACCAGCCGTTCGGTTTGGGCGCCGTCAGGGTTGGGATTACGCAACACCAACGGCTGGGGCGCCACCCCGGAGACCTGGATGGCGCTGGGGGCCGCCGGAGTACCAGAAGCGCTGGTTACCGTATCCTGACTGTCGATTCGTTCAGTACCGCCACTATTGCGGACGTCAATCTGGGGTAACGGATCCCGGCCGCCGGAACAGGCGTTGAGCAGATGTAGAAAAGAGATCCCGCCACTGCTACAGGGCTCTACCGACGGCTGCATGGAAACGGCGATCACCCGGAAGTCACGGATGGCTGTATCGGCGATCACTCTTTCACCTGCTTCCGGCAAATCCAAAAACCAGCCCCCATGGGCCAGTGTTATCCCGCCGGAATCGATGCCATTCCAGCAAACGGAATTATTGGACACAATCCGAAAAGTGCTACCATTCTCTGCAACCGTTTCTAACCGTTGCTGCTTCAACAAGCTGTAGATCACTCCGGAAAAGGGATTCAACGTACAATTTGTGGCGGTTTCACTGCGGCAAAAGGTGTTCTGCGAGCAGGAGCGATCAAAAGATCCCCAATCGTGGGCGCTTTTATCATTACCGCCATTCCATTTGCCGCTGACATCCCAAATACCATAGAGGGTTTGGGTCTGATAGTCGTCGTTCGTGGAATCCGGGTCCGGGTCCAAATCGGAAGCCCCCAGATATTTACCCGTTCCAAAGGTAAGAAAAATCCCCTTGTTCGCACCACCGCAATGAAACATGGCATCCGGCTGAGTGGTGATGGGCTGCTCGTCGCCCATGGGGCCGATAGCCTGGAACAGGTGCTCCGCTTTCCAACTCGCAACCGTGGAACCGATCAAATCAAAGCGCCAAAGATTGCCATGCAAATCGCCAGCATAAGCGTAATCGGCAATATCATCATTATCCACATCAATCACGATTGGTGTGGAAAGACCGTTACAGTCACTGCTGCCTGCACCTGTGTCAATTTTAGCATCCACAGCACCTGTTTCGAGATTGAGCACAAATAATATCGCGTGGCCATTTTCGCTATTATAACCGTTTCCAAAAAGCACTTTCGTACCGGCGGCAGTATTCACAATCATCGCCCGGCTGAAACTGAAACCAACATCCCTGATATGATCCGGCAATGTGTTTGCATTGGGAAATTCCCATCTGACATCGCTGCGGTCAAATCCGGAGGGGTTGGTCACATCCAGACAAAAGTACCCTTTACCGCCGGCGCCCAGGCCGCCCACCAGATAATCGGAGTCGCCAACGGCTCCTACCGTGGGCGTTCCATCGACAAAAAAACGGTGAGCCTCTCCATAATTAACATCGGTCAAACCGGATAGCTTGTCGAACATCGAAAGTGGCGACGCAGCGGAATCGTCAGAGCCGGGCTGAAATGGCAAATAGGGCACATAGGCAAACAGCTCATTGCCTGTACTGACACTAAAAGCGTGAAGCATCCCGTCATTGGCGCCCACATAGACGGTGTCGTTATGATGGGTCGGGGCCGAGTGGACAATATCGCCCAACAGGTTTGATCGGGTTCTAAAAAGACCGCCATTTTGCTGCTCGTGGGTGCGATCGCCCCGGATATAATTGAGTTCAGCTTCGCTGATCATCAATTTCTGGGGATTTGAGAGTGAGGCAGGCAGGAATTCCTCACCGGCGGCGCCGTTAAAGGTGAAAATTTTCCGGCTGGCGGCAGTACGGCTCTCAAGTTGCTCGGAAGCACTCCAATCCACAGAGGCCGAACCACCGTCACTTAAAACATACGCTTTCAAATCCCCGGCCCATATACCGGATGTATAACTGGGAACAAACACTTTATTGTCCGCCTCCACCGCCTCGCCGGTGGTACTCACCGAGGCCGAAGATCCGGAAAAGGCCAGCAGCGCCTCTTTGATCGCCTCTAACCCTTCTGTCAGCTCACCAGGGCTGTCCGGCTGATAGTAATTTCCTCGGCCGTTGACAGTGGCGTGCCAGAGGTCGTCGATTTTGGCAGCATCATTTTCCGGTTCGGGCCATGCATCCGGGTAGCGGTCCCGGCCCAGAGACCCTTCCACACCAAACCCGATGGCAAAGGTATACATCCGCTGTATATCTTCATGGTCGGGTGATAGGTCTCCTTCATCTTTATAGTACTTCATGGCCACATCGGCCAGGGTGTCAGCATACTGATCTTCGTAAGGGGCGCCCTCACCATTATCCTGGTTGCCGATACCGCTGGGCGTTGGGCCATTATAGGCGCCATCGGTGACAATCACCACAAACTGCTTCTGGCAGGCGCCGCCCTCGGCCACTGTCGCCATGGGTGAGCCTCCTAAAGAGCTGCATGTCAGGTCGGTTGAATAGTAACGCCCCACACAATCCAACCCCGCGCGCAACAACGTATCAAAACCGGGTTTAATACCTGTTGCATATTGATAAAGCGCCCGCAACACAGCCCCGGTTTGATCATGCACAACCCCCTGACCATTCTCTACCTGAACCGGTAACACCGACTGCACCAAGGAGCCGTTGAGCGTATAAAAACCGACTTGCATATCTTCCAAGCCTACAATGGCGTTGGCCACAGCGCTGATGGCGGCCAAGGAGCGTTTGCGATGAAACGAGTACCAGTTGGCAAAGTTCTGGCGATCGTCAGCATAGCTTAAACCGGGATCTATTTCTCCCGGCAAAGAGACCACTTCCACTAACTCGCCATCCTCCACAATGCCATGCCCGGTTTGGCCCTCGCCTTGATCGTCGATTCTGAAATAACGCAGCCCCCCGCTCATGGTTATCAAATAGGGTGTTCCACCTGCCGTTTGCAGATAGTAGTGCGCCACGGGGATCGTTTCGCCCACGGGTGAAAATAGGACCCGGTCGGCGTTGGTCACCACCGAGGCATCGCTGTTCTGACGGGTCACGGTGACTGAAGCGGCGGTGTCAAAATTGTAGTTGCCCAATTTCATCAATTGGGCTGCGTTCTGGTCTATCGTCACCTGACTGGCGCCATCAGCATGAGTGACATCGTAAACCGCCTGATCGTCTAAATTTCCCGGCACATTAGCGACCCAAACGGTCCAGTGGCCCGGCTGAGGTAACACCACGTTCCAGGTAAAGGTGGCGCCAGGATCATCGGTGAAGTGTTCAGTTGCGTTACTGCCCCATACCCCTGTGAGAGATACGAAACCGGAGTCATTGGCATCCACAGGACTACGGTCATCCACCTCTACCTGCCGGCCGGATAGAGAAATGAAAGTATCATCCAGATCTTGGGTGTATCCGGACAGCAGGGGATTGGAATTCGGCCTGTCTTCATCGGCCGGACCCATCGTTTGATCAGGATTATCCGGATCGGGCCACGGATTGTAGGTTGCCGCCGGATTGTAGTAAAGCCGGTTAAACCCGTGCCATTGGTAACGCCAATATTTGCGTTCATCGGCATGATAATAATCTTCACCAATACTGCTGGCATTATCACCGGCATTGTCAAACAGATAAGCCCGTATTGAACTCACCGGCCCATCTCCGGCCGGCAGCACCTCGGCATCCATGCTGGTGGAATCGTCCAGTAAGAAGACCACATTGGCCGGGGCCGGAGACGGCGCCAAGGTTTCCAACGGGATATCAGCCAAATCAACTTCCGTACAAGTTTGGGCCGATACCGGCAGAGAAAACAAAAGGAACAAACAACCAATCCAATGTACTTTTACCATCATCATTTTTCTAAACGTGTCGTTTCGGGGCACTTCAATTTAACGGTTGCGGTAGCCTGCTTCGACCAATGAACGGTTGGCGGAACGATTGGAACTGTCCGGGTCGTTGGGGTCAAGAGAGCCCAAATCCTCGCTATAAATCCCGTATAGGGTATACTCTTTTAAAGGCTTTTGTTCGGTCACATCTAATGAACTACCACGCGCTCTACCCCAATCAATGGCCGAATAATAAGTGTTCACGCCCATATCGCCTGCAGTGGCCGTATCGGTCGGACCTGTTCTTGGATCAGCAGTTAAAAATTTCTCTATTGCAAGTTTCATTACATCCTTGGCATCACTTACGCTGCCTGTAACAATCCAGTCGTCAGGTGCGCTATTCGCATTCAACAATTCACTATCGATACTGGATGTGGTTAATAACTGGGAAGATAGATTGAGAGCCCCATCTGATCGGGTAAGTGCTTTTACATAATCGCGCTCATTCGCCGCAATCTGAATTTCAGTTTGGGCCGTAAAAAGGGATGCGATGCCGGCAATCGTTAAGAGTAAAAGCACCATGATCGCCAGAACCGATACGGCCCCTTTCTCCGGGCTTGCAAATCCTAAAAAGTTTCTATCCAAGATTCTTTTTTCAGTCATCTACGCTGTGAACATTGATTACGGCGGTGGTGCGGATTTGACGCCTCTGATTGTATAATCAGGCGCTGAGCTGCCGCCATTGTTTGCGCTGACCACCACCGTAACGATTTTAGCGCCGGCAACTGACGCGTCAGCAGGCGCTCCAATCGTGCAACGACAAATGTAGCCTGGATCAATCCCTGGAAAACCTTGTGTGGCGCGGAATGGTTCCATCGTCTCACATGGGCCGTCATTTTGGCACTGGGCGTTAATATCGTTGGAGTATGGTAGGCTCAAGATAAATTCCAAACGACTCTGAGCCAGAGTTGCTGCTTCCGTTATATCAAAAGCGCGCATGTTGATCATCACGGCGGTTTTCTGCATGGAAGCAACGGCTGCAAGCCCGACAGATAGGATTGCCACGGCCACCAGCACCTCCACCAGGGTCAGCCCCCTTTGGGATTGAAGTGCTGACCGGCAACAGCCGTCACCCTTCTCATCATGCCGGGCTTGATTCGGCATCCGGTATTCCAGACGCCGGTCTTCGCCGGAGTGACGGTTTTCCGATGGCTCTGTGTAAAAAAATGCTTCAGCCATATTAACGCCCCGCCATATTGCGGCACCAGACATCGCTGGTAAGGCTTTTTGTAATGCCGCCGGGGGTTCTGCCGGTCACTATTGTACGAATCCGGCGAATATCATTCAGGCGGTTGGAGGGGACCTCACCATTGCCATCAAGAAGTGACGCGCCTCCTTTATCAAAATAGTCGAACTGTAGGTTGATGATACCTTCAGCCACCGGTTGGAAATTGGCTCTTAACGCCATGACCCCTTGAGACGCCTTGACATCATATCTAACAATCTCCCTGCTCACGGGTGCGCGAATTCCCGGAGCCGGTTTTCCCAGTAAAGTGTCAAATTCTGCACCAGGACTTGTGGTTGGGCGATTCATGGACAAGTGTATTGCTGTCTGTCCAATTGTTCCTCTATTGGCGCTTAAAATACCAGCAATATTCCCATCAAGGTCAGTGGCTCTATTTGTAGGATCAGAGCCGGCCAGCCTTAGATCACTCTCAAGCAAAAACATGGCCGTCCTTAGGTTTTGCTGCAGTGCGGCAACCTCCTTTTGTGTTTTATGCGTAAGTGCTTGAACGCGAAAAGTATAACCAATGGTAATAGTCAAAATCGCCGTTAACGCCAGGGTAACCAACAGCTCAACCAGTGTAAATCCATCCTCATTCTTTTTGTATATCAAGGGCATCTTTTTTTACACTCACTATTGTACCTGGGATATGCTTTGGTTTTTTTCTTCACTCTTCCCGAACTTGAGACGGTGATGCAGATACAACAGTCATCTTCTTCCTCACAATAGCTATAAGGCATAGAGACCACTAAAGTGCCGGAACTTCCCGTCCCTCTTGGATTATAGGTGATTTTGTCCACCCCGCCGGGCGCTAAGTTGATCCCGCTATTATATTCCGATAAAGCAATTGAACGTAATCTTGATGAAACCATTGAATTCGGGTTTAAAATAATTGAATAGGAGTCATTTACTTCGTCAAATACAACTCTGCACGGAGTGCTTTCTCGAATTGCTGTCAGCCGCGCCCACTGAAGATTACTATAAATATCATTGACCGCGCGGTTAAATTGATATTTAGACCGATAAGACAATAGGTTCGGCACCGACATCCCGGCGGCGATGGCGACAATGGCGACCACTACCAGTATCTCGATCAGGGTAAGACCCTGCTGGTTTGATGTGTGACATTTTACCTGCCGGTATTTAGATGGAGATGTCATTTTCAAAACAACGCATCCGATTATCCCGAATCCAGCACGATATTAAACGCAATCGTCAAATCCGGTAAGCGCCAAGTCCATTGATTCCGGTAGGTATTGCATCCGTTGGTGAAATGAGGCTTGACTGCATGTCATTCGGATGGGTTATACACTTTCCTTGTTCTAGCCGCCATTGAGGGCATTTGTCAGATTCAAAAATGTGTTTAGACGCCGTTGAGCTATAACGCATAACAATATGCCATTGCAAGGGGTATTAAGACGAATCCGTCCTTCGGGTTCAGTTTTTTCTTTTCAGATAGCTGTGTCATGGTTGCAATGATGGGTTTGAGCCTAAATCGTGAATTCAACTCACAACTGCAACGGTTGGTAGTATAGAGGCCGAGATTGACATTTGGCCAAGGAATACCTCTTGGGCGTTTTAACGTCCGGTGTTTTCCGGGGCGGTTATTCAACGAGACCTTTGCAGGACATCTGTTTTTGTTCACGTTCAAGGAAGGCGAAAAATGGAACCGGAGGAATATATTGAAGGCGAATGCTCTTTCAGAGCCGAGCCAAAAGACGCGCCAAGCGCACCAACAGCCAAGTGGCCGCCATGCCGCCCAAACTGAGCCCTACAAACCAGAGCCATTGGCGTTTTTTTTCAGGGGTCAAGCGAGCATCCGTTGTGTGGTCACAGTGAACCATGCAAAGGGATTAAAACCGTCATTGCGAGCGAAGCGAAGCAATCTCCTTGAATGATACAAACTGGCGAGATTGCTTCGTCGCTGCGTTCCTCGCAATGACATAAATGACATACCGGAGGGATTATTCATAAACAGACGCCTAATACATTGGCTCATGGACAACCGTTACGGTATACAAGGGTCTGGAAAACCACAACAACACCATAGATGGGGTCGTTTTACGGCGCCATCAATACATCGGCTTGTGGGACACCTTCCCCCGGAAGACCCAATAGCAAAACCCCGTATAGAGCAGCACCAGCGGCAGAAAAAAGACAACGCCCACCAAGAGCAGGGTCTGGGATTCCGGCGCAGCGGCAGCCTGGCGGAAGGTGATCTCAAAGGGGACCAGGTAAGGCCAGATGGAAATCCCCAATCCAATGTAATTCATCAAAAAGATACCGAGGGTTAAAAAAAAGGGTCGGTATTCCGCCTCGTTTTGCAGATCCCTCCAGAGGAGAAAAAAGAGCACCGCCGTTATCAACGGCATGGGAAACAGATAAAAAAGATTGGGGATGGTAAGCCAGAGATCCTTGATGCGCGGATCGATAAGCGGCATTAAAATCGTCACCAGACCCGTAAAAATCAATACTCCCCAAAAGAGCCGTCCGGCTTTACTTCGCGCCCAGGTTTGAGTGATATTTTCGGTTTTCATCACCAGCCAGGTGGCGCCAAGCAAGGCGTAGCCGAAAATCAGGGCCACCCCCACCATCATGCTAAAGGGGGTCATCCAGTCCATGGTACCGCCGGCAAATTGGCGTCCTTCCACCGTAACCCCCTGAACAAAGGCGCCTAAAATAACGCCTTGGAAGAAGGCTGCGGTCAATGATCCAAAATGAAAAGACAAATCCCACAGCCGCCTTCTATCCGGTTCGGCCTTAAAACGGAATTCAAAGGCCACCCCCCGTAAAATAAGACCCAGCAACATCAACGTAACCGGCATATAGACCGCCGGAACAAAGACCGCATAGGCTAGGGGAAAGGCGGCCAGCAACCCGCCGCCGCCTAAAATCAGCCAGGTTTCGTTGCCGTCCCAAAATGGGGCGACAGAGTTCATCATCCGGTCTCGGCAATGGTCCGACGGGGCAAAGGGAAATAGAATCCCCACCCCTAGATCAAAACCGTCCAGCAGGACATACAGAAGAATGGCCGCGGCAATGAGGCCGTACCAAATCAGCGGCAAATCGATATCGGCAACTGTCAGCATAATCAAAAATCCTTTGGATAACTGTTTACACTTTGCAATTATGATCGGCTTAAGATGATTCCGTAGCCCGGTCGGGGATATCGGTCACCATCAATGGTTCTTCAACACCGTGAGCGCCGTAGGTCGGCTCTTTGACGCCTTCTTCCGGCCCCTTGGCGATCAGTTTTAAAATATAATAGGTGGCCGCGCCGAAAATCAGGCCGTAAACCACGATAAATGCGGTTAATGAGAGCCCTACCTGGGCGCCGGTAACCGGTGACACGCCATCCGCCGTACGAATAAGATGATACACCAAATAGGGCTGCCGGCCCACTTCAGTGACACACCATCCGGCCAGCACAGCCACAAACCCGGCCGGGGTGAGCAGCATACACCACCCTTGAAACCAGGGGGTATCAAACAGCTTTTTTTGAAAAAACAGGATAGCGGCGAATACCCCGGTCAAAACCATCAAAACACCCAAACCTACCATAATCCGGAACATCCAAAACACCAATGCCACCGGCGGCCGCTCACTTTGGGGCCACGCTTTAAGCCCTTTTACCTCACCGTTGAGATCGTGGGTCAAAATCAAGCTGGAAAGTTTGGGAATTTCAATGGCAAACCGAGTCGATTCCGTCTCTTCATCGGGCCATCCGAAAAGCCGCAGGGCCGCCCCCTTTTCCGTCTCCCAGATCCCTTCCATGGCCGCCACCTTGACCGGCTGGTGCTCAAAGGTGTTGAGCCCATGCATATCACCTACCAGCAGTTGAAAAGGCGCCACAAAAACGGCCATCAACATGGCCATGCCAAACATCACCCGGGCGTGACGCACATGCCGTTTGTTCCAAAGATACCAGGCGCCGACACCGCCCACCACAAAGGCCGTAGTTACATAAGCCGCGGTGACCATATGCGTAAAGCGGTACGGGAAAGAGGGATTGAAGATAATTTCAAACCAACTGTTGGGGAAAAGAATCCCTTCCTCCCCCACGGTAAAACCGGCCGGAGTCTGCATCCAGCTGTTGGCCGACAGGATCCAGAAGGCCGAAAGGAGCGTTCCAGCCGCCACAACCACTGTAGCGGTAAAATGCATTTCGGGGCTGACCCGGTCCCACCCGAAAAGCATGATCCCTAAAAAAGAGGCTTCGAGAAAAAACGCGGTGAGCACCTCAAACCCCAACAGCGGCCCCAACACATTGCCCGCCTGATCAATAAACCCGGACCAGTTGGTGCCGAACTGAAAGGCCATCACCACCCCCGTGACAACCCCCATGCCAAAGTTGACGGCAAAGATTTTGACCCACACTTTGTAAATTTCCTTGTAGGTCTCATCGCCGGTTTTCAAATAACGCCACTCCACCACGGCCAGCCAGCTGGCAATCCCGATGGTAAACGCCGGAAAGAGGATATGGAACGCCACGGTAAAGGTGAATTGCACTCGGCTCAAGAGAACCGGATCGATATTTTCAAACATTGGTGAACAACCCTTTCATTGCCCTAACGGTGCAAGCGTCAAAGATGAAGACAACCCCAACTTGCCCACGGGGCCTCATATTGCAAATTATCGTCAACCGTCTTACAATAGAAACACTTATGGGTCAAGTAAATCAAACCGCTTATCCGGCGGCCAAAACGGGGTGGCAAGGGCTGTTAACCTATGGTCGCATGGTCAAATTCAGCCACTCGGTCTTTGCCCTGCCTTTTGCCCTGGCCGCGGTAATTTTGGCCCAACGCCAGGCGCCGCTGCAGTGGTTCGATCTTGTGTGGATTCTGACTGCCATGGTGTCGGCCCGGTCGGCGGCCATGGGGTTTAACCGGATGGTGGACGCCCGGCTGGACGGACAAAACCCGCGTACGCAAAACCGCGAAATTCCAACGGGCCAAATTTCCATGACCGCAGCGGGGGTTTTTGTCCTGGCGTCCACACTCATCTTTTTGCTCATGGCCTGGCTGCTGGGAAGAATCTGCTTTATGATTGCGTTTCCTGTCCTGGCGATTCTGCTGGTCTATTCTTACACCAAGCGCTTTACCTGGAGTTCACACCTGATTTTGGGACTGGCCATTGCCTTAGCACCACTGGGGGCGTGGTTGGCCGTTGCCAAAAGCTTTAACGGCGCCATATTGTGGCTCTCTTCGGCGCTTTTAACACACATCGCCGGGTTTGATATTTTGTACGCTTGCCAGGATTACGATTTTGATAAAAAGATCGGTTTGCGATCCATACCGACCTGTTTCGGTACCAGGCGGGCACTGGGAATCGCCAAAGGGATCCATGTGATCTCATTTGTCGCCTTTGTAATGGTGGCATTGGTTTTTCAGTTGCATTGGCCTTATCTTGTGAGTGTTGTCATTATTGGTGGTCTATTGATCGTGGAGCATAAACTGGTGTCGCCGGATGATCTATCCAGGGTGCATGTCGCCTTTTTTCACATCAACAGCATCATTGCCTGTGTCCTTTTTATGGGTATTTTTCTGGATGAAGTGTGGAGATGGACGGTATGAGTCAACAGTCCGCCAAACCAATAATTGTGGCCATCTGCGGTGCATCGGGCGCTGTTTATGGTATGCGGCTGCTCCGGTTGTTGTTGATTCAAGGAATCCCGCAACAGGTGGTTATCTCTGAAGCAGGCTACCAAGTATTGGCCCACGAGATGGGTTACACGGCCGGAGACGATCGGGATGCGCTTTTGGCCTACTTGGGCCGAATGGAGGGCAGGCCGGGACCCGGCGCTGCGCTGGAGTTGTTTGACAACCGTGATCTATTCGCCCCTTGCGCCAGTGGCTCTTTTCGCCATCGCGGGATGATTATCGCCCCCTGCTCCATGAAAACCCTGGGCGCCATTGCCAACGGCCTGGCAGACGGTTTGATCGCCCGGGCGGCGGATGTCTGTTTAAAAGAAAAAAAACCGCTGGTGCTGATGGTAAGAGAAACCCCACTGAACCTGATCCATATTAAAAACATGGAAAAGGCCCACCAGGCCGGCGCCGTTATCATGCCCGCATCGCCCGGTTTTTACCACAACCCCCAAACCATTATGGATTTGGCCGACGCCATGACCGGACGGGCGCTGGATCAATTGGGCATCGCGCACAACCATGTCAACCGCTGGGGAGAAACCGTGGATGTATAATCATTTGCAGGCGTTCATTGATGATCTGTATAAAGCCGGAGAGATCGCAACCATCTCCGATCCGGTCTCCACTGAAATCGAGATCAGCCGATATACCGACAGAGAATCCAAAAGCCCCGGCGGCGGCAAAGCGCTCTACTTCGCCAATGTAAAGGACTCTATCTTTCCCGTTGTCACCAACCTTTTCGGCAGTGACCGCCGCATCTGCATGGCTTTAGGGGTGAATCATCTGGATGAGCTAGGGACGCGCATGGCCCAATATATGGATCTTCAGCCGCCCCGCAACCTCAAGGAGGCCTTAGGCGTGATCCCCTTGGCGTTGGACGCCACCCGCTTTTTTCCACGCCGTTATAAAGGGCGGACCCCGCCCTGCCAGGAGGTGGTTCATACCGGCGAAGCCGTAGATCTTTCCCGAATTCCCGTTCTCAAATGCTGGCCCAAAGACGGCGGCCGTTTTGTAACGCTGCCCCTGGTCTTTACCAAAAGCCTTGAAACCGGAAAGCGTAATGTCGGAATGTACCGTTTACAAATCTACAATCGCAACACCACCGGCATGCACTGGCATATTCACAAAGACGGCTCCCATTACTTTAGCGAATACCGCAAAGCGGGGCAACGGATGCCCGTGGCAGTGGCCATCGGGGCTGATCCGGCCACCATTTACGCAGCCACAGCCCCCATGCCGCGGGGTATGGATGAAACAGCCCTGGCCGGATTTATCCGTAAAAAACCGGTCAAAATGGCCCGCTGTGTCACCACTGATATGGAAGTGCCCGCCGAAGCGGAGTTTGTGCTGGAAGGCTTTGTGGACCCCGACGAACTGCGCATTGAAGGGCCCTTCGGTGATCACACCGGCTACTACTCCTTGGCCGACAACTACCCTGTCTTTCATTTGACCGCCATCACCCACCGCCGGGAACCGGTTTACAGCGCTACCCTGGTGGGGCGGCCGCCCATGGAAGATTGCTACCTGGCCAAAGCCACGGAGCGGCTCTTTCTCCCCATGCTGCGGGCGGTCTTTCCGGAAATCACCGATTACTGGCTCCCCTGGGAAGGGGTCTTTCATAATATTGTGATCGTCGCCATTGAGAAGGCCTACCCCGGTCACGCCCAGAAAATTATGAGCGGCTTATGGGGCCAGGGCCAGATGAGTTTTTGCAAGATGATCGTGGTGGTTGACCGGCATGTGGACCCCAAGAGTCCCCAAGCGGTATTAAAAGCCCTTGTGGACCATCTGGATGTGACCCGTGATCTCACTGTAACCAAGGGTGTATTGGATGTACTGGATCATTCGGCGCCCCAACCCAATTTCGGGCACAAGTTGGGGATCGATCTGACGGCCCGTTTTCCAGGTGAGCCTGGCCGTGGTAAAGTGACACTTACAGACCAACCCTTTGGCGACAAAGAAGAGGCCAACTTGTGCGACGCAGTTGAAAACGTGGGCGCCTGTTTGGAATTGCTGCCGGAACTGACCCAAAACCACCAAAGCCGTCACCGGATTTTAGCCCTGACGATCACCAAATCGGCTAACCGCGGCGGCAACGTGTTTGCCGATGAACTGTTTAAGACCAGGCAACTACTACCCTTTTCCATCATTTTGCTCTACGATGCAAATGTTGACCTGACGGATCACTCGTTGATCTTGTGGAAACTTTTTAACAACGTAGATCCGGCCCGGGATCTTTTTTTTAAAGGCTCCCAGGTATTTGTGGATGCCTGTAAAAAAGGACCCATGGATGGTCACACGCGTGAATGGCCCGAGGATGTAACATTCGATGTCTAATCAAGCAATACCGGCCGTGACCGCCTTTGTGGGCAGATCCAATTCGGGCAAAACCACTCTCATCGAAAAGTTGCTATCCGAGTAACTTTTTACGAGTGCATCCATTTAAGTCTATTTTAAAAACCCCCTTTAAAACTCCTTCCGGCCTAAAAATGGGCGACACCAACAAGGTGTCGCCCGTTGCCTTTCTCGGTCGCGATCAATTAAAAACATGATTTTCTAAGCATCTGCTGCAATCGTCCGCTCAATAGCCACATCCAACATCTTTGTTAACTGTATGGTCCGAGTACCCGGTCTGCCGTTACCGATGACGATCTCATCTACCTGAACCACCGGAACAATACCTTTGCTGGTTCCGGTGATAAACACCTCATCCGCCGCCAGAAGCTCCTTTAAAGGAACCTCCCGAATTTCCAATGGGAAAACAGGCCGTGCCGTTTCAATGACCACTTTGCGCGTGATACCCGACAGAATACCCTCGGCCGGGGTAATCAACTTACCTTTGGAAAAAAGAAAAACATTGGTGCTGGTCCCTTCCAAAACTTGCCCGGCGGTATCCAGGTAGAGGACTTCCACGGCGCCTTGTTGGCGCGCCTTTTTCATGGCCAAGGCGGCGGGAATATAGTCGATGCTTTTGGCATCGGGAATGTTGCGCTCCTGGTAGAGGGTAATCAGCGTAACCCCTTTTTGATACCACCCGTCAGGATAGATCGGAATCGGGGATATCAGTACCAGCAGGCGGGGCTGGTTCTCAAAAGTGGCAAAATCAGAACTGGGGCCTCCGGTAATGACCACCCTGACATAGGCGTTGGTAATTTCGGGGTTTTTGCGGATCGTTTCCATAACGATACCGGTTAGTTCTTCCCGGCTCCAGGGAATCGTCAACCCAATCCGCCGGGCCGATCCTATCAACCGTTCCAGGTGGGCGGGCCAATGAAACGGCTTGCCGTTATAGGTGCGAAACAGATCAAAGACACCGTACCCCCGCAAAACCGCCAGATCGGTAACGGGCAGAACCGCTTGGTCAGCAGGAACATACCGGCCATCCACATAAAATATCGCCATACGACTCCCGTTGCGTTTACAACATCCGGTCAAAAGAGAGACGGAGTGCTTTTCACAATTTATTCTACCCATCCAAAACGGTTGACACCTATCAGTCGTCCTACGAACTTGTCAATGCGCCCGGCTGTTTGACCCGTTACCATGACAAACCCCTCCTCTTTCAGGCTTGCTTTCAATAATGATCTGCTGTATACGCAAATGTAAAATTATTGATGCCGATGCCGATACCCTTTTCTTCCCCTTTGATGCCCGACTACTCTCGTCGAAAACGACACTCTCGGGGTATACATCTGCACCGATGTTTAATGCCGATCACCTTGATCTATTGGAACAGACGGCAAACAAATGTCATACCGTGGTTACACGTACCTAATCAGTGAAAATATTATTGGAACGTACCCTACCAAATTTATAGGAGGTCACCGATGGAGTTGAGGGGAACAACCAGACGACTGCTCTGTTATTTTGTTTGTTTGCTTTGCGCCGCACTTCTCTTTTCATGCGCGGGGTCATCTGGCGCCCAAACGGAGACACAACAACCAATGATGGTCACATTAAACATTCTTGATCTGTCCGAAAAAGCGCCTGTTTCCGTCAAACTTGGCTTTACCCTTCATAACGACACGGCCAACAGGTATGAAATGCTCAAATGGGGAACACCTTTTGAAGGTGAGTTTAACGACAACATGTTTGATGTCACCAGAGATGATCAGCCCCTTCCCTACCTGGGTCGGCAATTTAAACGTGGCGCGCCCCAAAAAGAGGACTTTATTGAAATGGCGCCCCACGGTGAACTTTCAACCTCGCTCTTATTGGAAAATGGTTACGCCGTGAATCAACCGGGACATTATACGGTTCAATACCGTAAACCGTATCTTACCTTGAGGGATGGGCAGGGTGAGGAACAATTACGGCCGATAATGTCCAATCGGGTGGCGTTTGACATCAGTCGTTAATTCAGTTGACGCCAACTGCGGCGAACCGAATAAACCAACGGTAATGCTATCCAAGAAAGGCGGTTTACTCATGCGGATAAAAATATGGGTCTTATTTGTAACGGCTCCATTTCTTTGCATCCCTGCCCTTTGGGCCAATACACCCTTACCGCTCACGGCCAAACTTGAATTGCTGGATGTCAATGAAAACGGTCGGATCTCGGTCGCTCTAAAGTTCACCCTGCAAAACAACGCTGAAAATCCCGTTGAAATGCTCAAATGGGGCACACCGTTTGAAGGGGAGTTTACCCGGGATACGTTCAATATTGTGAGCAATGGTGAACGGACACCTTATATCGGGAAAGTGGTTAAAAGAGCTGCGCCCCAAGCCAAAGATTATATTGAAATACCCGGAAAAGGGGAATTGTCGGAAATCGTTTTTTTGGAAGATGGCTATAAGATTTATGCGCCTGGTGTGTATACCGTTGCGTTTATTGATGCGCCGATGCAGATAAAAACGACGCTAAAGAGTATGACCCTAACCCCGGCTGCATCCGATGGGGTGGAATTTGAGATTATCTACGGTACCAGCGCGGAATTGGCTGCAAGTCCGACGCCTCCTAAGCGTAAATGCTCCAATTCCCAGTCCGACACCTTCCAATCAGCCCTTAGCGCAGCACAAAATATCGCCGCGGTGGCCCGGCGGGCGCTGCACAACGCGCCAGTCGACCAACGTCCACAGGCGCGACGCTATTTAGAGTGGTATGGTACCTATAATGAATCCAGATATGCAGAAGTCACATCCAATTTTGACAGCGTCTATGATGCGCTGTTTAATCAATCCATCACTTCCGACTGCCCTGGCGACTGTTCCGATGCCTTTGCCTATGTTTACCCTGATCAACCCTATGTGATCTATTTTTGCGACGCTTTTTTCCAGGCCCCATTGACCGGCACGGATTCCAAAGCCGGCACAATCATTCACGAACTGACCCATTTTACCGTGGTGGCCGGAACCGATGACGTGGTCTACGGACAATCCGGCGCTCGCAATCTGGCCCGAACCGATCCTGACACAGCCATTAAAAATGCCGACAACTATGAATATTTTGCGGAAAACACCCCGCCATTGCCCATGTCTAGCGGCGGTGGTGACGGCACTGGAAGCAGCGGCGGCTGCTTTGTACAATCGCTGATCGATTCATCCTAAAACGCCACAACGAACGATGAACGTCTTTCTTTTTGTACATATTTGGTAAGACTTTTCATATAAAATTGAAGGAGAACCTAAAATAATATCAATCGCGGATCTTGGGGGGGGACAACAGATGAGTCAAAGTATAATGTGTAACCATTGGTATGAATTGATCCATCATAGCGCATAGTGGAATAACAGTGAAAGACAAGCTGATCGCGCTGATTGAAAATGCTGTCAGCACCGCCCGGACGGAGGGTGTGCTGCCCGCCGGAAAAGCTGTTTCGGTGGAGATTGAAGAGACCAAGCATGAGACTCACGGTGATTTTGCCTGTAATATTGCCATGGTATCGGCACCGATCTTCAAAATGGCGCCTCGCAAAATTGCTGAAACGATCGTTGCACACATCAATGATAGCGCCAACATAGTAGGCGATATTCAGATCGCCGGACCCGGCTTTATCAATTTTTTTGTGGCAGCCTCGGCCTGGCTGCCGTTGCTTGAAAGGATCACTATCGACGGCGACCGGTTCGGCGCCGTCGATATCGGCCAAAACCGTAAGGTGCAGGTGGAGTTTGTCAGCGCCAACCCCACCGGGCCCCTACATGTCGGTCACGGTCGTGGTGCCGCCGTGGGTGACGCCATCGCCCGAATTTTAGCGTTTAGCGGATTTAATGTTCAAAAAGAGTACTATGTCAATGATTCCGGACGCCAGATCCGTACCTTGGGACGCTCGGTTTTTCTACGCTATCAAGAGCTACACGGCGTTAAAGCCCCTTTTCCGGAGGATTGTTACAAAGGGCAATATATTGCTGACCTGGGTCGCGAAATGCAGTCCCGCCATGGTCCGGAGCTGTTGGATATGCCGGAAAAAAAGGCCATTGACCTCTGCGCCCGGCATGGTGCAAAAATATTGCTGGCCGGAATCAAAAATGATCTGGCCGCCTTTGACATCCACTTTGACCGCTGGTTTAGTGAACAGTCCCTATATGACACCAACAAGGTTCAACAAACCATCGACGATTTCACCCAAAAAGGGGTTATATACGCCCACGATGGTGCCCTCTGGTTTAAAACCGCCGACCATCATGACGAAAAAGACCGCGTGGTGGTCAAAAACAGCGGACTAACCACCTATTTTGCCTCGGACATCGCCTATCACTACGACAAATATGCCCGTGGGCTGGAGTGGGTGATTGATGTGTGGGGGGCCGATCACCATGGCTATATTCCTCGTGTCCGGGCGGCCATTGCGGCCGGCGGCTACCATCAAGAGCAGTTTGATGTCATTTTGGTGCAGCTGGTTCATCTGCTCCGGGACGGCAAACCGGTCGCCATGTCGACTCGGAAAGGTGAATTTGTCACCCTCAAAGAGGTGATTGATGAAGTGGGGGTTGATGCCGCCCGGTTTATCTTTTTAAGCCGCGGTTCCGACAGCCCATTGGATTTTGACCTGACCCGTGCCGTTCAAAAAACCAACGACAATCCGGTCTACTATGTCCAATATGTGCACGCCCGGATTACCAGTATTTTGAAGAAAGCGGAGCAAGGTAATATCGATCTTCAAGCGGTGCCCACCCGGCCGCTTTCACAACCCGATGAACTGCGGCTGATCAAACTGCTCAACCGTTTTCCCGAAATCGTCGTCCGGGCGGCCACCCGGCTTGCGCCACATCTCGTTACTTTTTACCTGATGGACTTGGCCGGTGCTTTTCACTCTTTTTATAACAAACACCGAGTGCTGGGCAACGACCCGGCCATGACCAAAAGCCGTATTCGGCTCATTATAGCCACCCGGCAGGTGCTAAAAAACGGACTGACCCTGTTAGGGGTTGCGGCACCCGAAGTGATGTGATCAAACTTGCCATGTCACCGAAATCAGCATAAAATAACACCATGAGCAAAACACCGCCACGTAAAAAAACACAACGGCCGTCCAAGCATGCCGCTCCGGGGTTTCAACGCAAATTTTGGATCGGATTATGCGTGGTCTCATCAGCCTGGATGTTTTTTTTTGGCTTGATGGTGGGACGGGGATTGGTCCCTTCCCAGTTTGATATCCCCAAACTCGAACGCCAATTGGCCGATCTGGCACAACCCGTTAACCAACTCGAGGGGACGGCCGGGCAAAAAGTAATCCCGCAGCCGGATATTCCCGCCCCTGAACTCTTTGAGGCGTTAAAAGCACCGGATCCGGTATTGGACCTTCCCGAAGAGAAACCGGGTGATGCGCTGGCCCAAGGACCTATTCAAACCAAACGGACTCCGACGGGCTTGAAAAAGAAAAAAAGCCGGCAAACCATTACCGCCTCCAAGCCTTTGACAGAGGCGCCCAAGCCGCCAACGCCTGTTACAAAGGAACGCCTGGTGGTGCAAGCCGCCGCCTATAAAGACCTTGACGCGGCCAATGAAGCGGTGGCGACCTTGCAGCAACTGGGTCATCGCGCCTATGTCGCCTCGGTGGAAATCGAGGGTAAAGGAATTTGGCATCGGGTCCGCCTGGGTCCTTATGGCACCAGGGCCGACGCCGACCGGACCGTGCAACGTTTAAAAGAAAAAAAGATTGATGGCTACATCATTCAGTAAACAAACGATAATTTATTGAGCGATACCAAGTGGTTTTTACGGCAAGGCGTTAATGGTTATGAACGATTTCAACCGGAGTATCTAATGAAAATAACCCAAGAAGATATCCGCCATGTGGCGAAGTTGGCACGCTTGGAACTTTCCGAAGAGGCCATCGAAGCCTTTCATGATCAGTTGGGTGATATTTTGAGCTATATGGAGACATTGAATCAGGTGGACACCCGGCAGGTAGTGCCTACGGCTCATGCCATCGACTTGACCAACGCGCTGCGCGGCGACGAGAAGAAACCACATCTGGAACCTTCCAAAGCACTGGAAAACGCCCCGTTACAGGATGACGGCGCTTTTATTGTTCCAAAGGTTGTTGGTTAAAGGAAAGCATGAACAGATCCCAACTGACCATTCATGAGGCACTGGCGCGGCTGCAAAGCGGTGACATCTCCGCAGTGGAGATAACCCGGTCGGTATTGAAACGCATCGAAAAACTAAACGATGCCTTAAACGCTTATATTACCGTTGACACTCAAGAAGCTTTGGCGCAAGCGGAAAAAGCCGATCAAAAGCGGGCCGATGGCACAGCCGGGCCTCTGGCCGGCATTCCCGTCGGTTTAAAAGATTTGATCTGCACCGAAGGGATGTTGACCACCTGCGGGTCAAAAATATTGCAAAATTTTATGCCCCCTTTTGACGCCTATGTGGTCCGCCGGTTAAAGGCGGCCGATGCCGTCCTGTTAGGCAAGCTCAATATGGATGAGTTTGCCATGGGTTCATCCAATGAAAACTCGGCCTTTGGGCCGGTGAAAAATCCCTGGCACTTGGCGTATACGCCGGGAGGGTCCAGCGGTGGCGCCGCGGCAGCGGTGGCCGCCGATCTCTGTTTAGGCGCATTGGGCAGTGATACGGGCGGGTCCATCCGTCAGCCGGCCGCATTTTGCGGTATTACCGGATTCAAGCCAACCTACGGCCGGGTATCCCGCTTTGGGCTTGTGGCCTATGCATCTTCACTGGACCAGATCGGCCCCATGACGGACAATGTCACCGATGCGGCGCTCTTGCTAAACGTTATTGCGGGCCACGACCCTGACGACTCCACTTCGGTGAACCAGCCGGTGGAGGATTATGCCACCTATTTAAAGGAAGATGTAACCGGTCTGACCATTGGAATCCCCGGAGAATATTTCAACTCCCCGGGTCTTGACCGGGAAGTCGCTGACGCCATCACAGCGGCCATGGAAACTTTTCAAAGACAGGGCGCCCGGTTTATCAATATCTCCCTACCCCATACCCAATATGCGCTGGCCACCTATTACATTATCGCCCCGGCCGAAGCCAGCGCCAATCTGGCCCGCTATGACGGGGTTAAGTATGGTTTGCGGGCCACCGATGCGGATCATTTGACGGCCATGACCACCCGGAGCCGGAGCGACGGTTTCGGCTCCGAAGTCCAGCGCAGGATTCTTTTAGGCACCTATGCCCTCTCTTCGGGTTATTATGACGCCTACTACGGCAAGGCCTCCCAGGTACGCACATTGATCATTGATGATTTTAAAAAGGCCTTTTCCCAATGTGACTTGTTGCTTGCTCCGGTGACACCCACACCGCCCTTTAAATTGGGTGAGAAAACGGATGACCCGCTCACCATGTATCTTTCAGATATTTTTACCTTATCAGTCAATCTGGCCGGGATTCCGGCCATATCGGTACCCTGCGGTCAATCCTCCGGTGGACTACCCATCGGGTTGCAATTAATGGGACCCCATTTTGCAGAAGGCCCGCTTTTACAGGCCGCCTATGCCTTTGAACAGGCCACTTACGCGGGCGCCGTTCCACGTCCCCCGTTAAGCGGCTTGACCGGGGGTTGATGAATTTGTAAACAGGCAACGGGACGGCAATGGAAAAAAGAGCCATATGCGAAACGTTGTGATTTTTCAGGATCGAACCCATACAATGTCGTAGATGGAACTTTTGACGACACCATCAGAGGAAAAACCATGACCACCATTCAACCCAAAGGTGAAGCTATCAAAACGGCCATCAAATGGGTTTCCGAGCAGCGTATGGATGATCCGGAGACAGCGTTGGACAAACTGGTTCAAAAAGCGGCCCTTAGCTTTGATCTCTCGCCGGTCGACGCCCTGTTTTTAGAACGTTTTTTCCAGGAATCGGAAAAGAGCCCGTCATGACGGAGATTCGTATTCTTCCCGAAGTTATTTCCAATAAGATCGCTGCCGGTGAAGTGGTGGAACGGCCCGCTTCGGTGGTCAAGGAGCTTCTGGAAAACGCCCTGGATGCCGGTGCCCGAAAGATTCGGGTTGAAATTGAAAAGGGCGGACGAGCTCTGATCCGGGTGGTCGATGACGGTCACGGCATGGGAAAGGACGACACGCTGCTTGCCATCGAGCGCTACGCTACCAGCAAAATTCATCACGATGACGATCTTTTTGCCATCAAAACCCTGGGGTTTCGGGGCGAGGCCCTGCCCAGTATTGCGGCGGTCTCTAAATTCACTTTGGAATCCCGTCCCGCAGATGTGGAAAGTGGCACCCGCGTTGAGATTCATGGGGGAAAGCTCGTCCATATCAAGGCCGCTGGGATGCCCCCCGGCACCATGGTGACCGCACGGCAGCTTTTTTACAACACCCCGGCCCGCCGCAAATTTTTAAAAACAATCCATACGGAAATGGGCCAGATTGCCGATACGGTGGCACACATGTCCTTGGGACGGCCTGACGTCCAGTTCAGACTGATCCATAACCGGCGGGTGGTCAAAGAGTGGCCGGCGGTCAAAGAGCCCCTGGTACGGGTGATCCAGGTTTTGGGAAATGCGGTGAAAGGTAAACTGCAACCGCTTGGAGCCAGTGACGGTGACATGACCGTTACCGGTCATGTGGCCCTTCCCGAGATCAGTCGCAGCACCGCCCGCGGGGTCTACACCTACGTCAACGGCCGCTTTGTCAAAGACAAGGTTCTGCGGCATGCCGTTTATGAAGGTTTTTCAGGACGCCTCATGAAGGGGACCTATCCTCTAGGTGTTATCTGGTTGAAACTGCCTGCCGATGAGGTGGATGTGAATGTGCATCCCACCAAGCACGAGGTGCGTTTTCGCCAGCCCAAAAGAGTCCACGACCTCATCACCGTGGCGGTAACGGCGGCACTCAAAGCGGGCGAAAAACCCATTTGGTCAACCCGCTTGCAAGCGGAGGAGACAACACCCCAAAAAGGCGTTTCCGAGACCCCGGCGACATTTAAACGGGTTGCCGAAACAATCAAAACCGGTTTGGACCGGATCGATTTGTCCCCAACAGAACCTCCGTTGAATCCTTACCGCCTGAATCCCCATGCTGATCAGACGCATATTTCCCCAACCGCAGCGGAACAAACATCCTTAACCGAAGCTGATCCAGGAGTTGATTTGCGGATTATCGGCCAACTGCGCAACACTTACATTGTGTGCGAATCCCCCAAGGGGCTTTTACTTCTTGATCAGCACGCTGCCCATGAGCGGATTCGCTACGAAGTTTTTAAAAAGGGGGTGGATGGCGCAAAAATTCCCCGCCAGCGACTGCTGATGCCGGAAACCATTGATCTGAGCTTTACGGAAACTGAAATCTTGATTCAAATGCTGTCCGATTTAAACCGCATGGGCTATGAGATAGAGCCCTTTGGCGGCAATACCTTTGTCATCAAGTCGGTCCCGGCCATTTTGGGCCAAGTGGCCACGGAACCCATTATTAAAACCATGGTTGAAAAGATGGCCCAGGTTGGCATCGCAACCAACAAAGACGCCGCAGTCAACGAGATGATCACCACCGCCGCCTGCCACGAAGCCCTGCGCGCCAAAGAGCGGCTTCATAATGAAGAGATGCGGCAACTGATCGCGCAGTTGATGCGTTGCGACACCCCAGCCCATTGTCCCCATGGTCGGCCCACCTGGATTGAATGGCCCATGTCCAAACTGGAAAGGGATTTGGGCCGAGTAGTCTAAACTGAAAATTTGATGAAACCGTTTATATGAAAAGTCTTACCAAATATGTACAAGTAGTTTCTAACCGACTGTTATATGCGAATAGTCCCTTGCAATGCATGTAAAAATACAATTTTGGGTTTTTATGTTGGCAGTTGCAAGAACCTGCAATTTTATCGACGCTGAAGAAGGAACCGCACTGCGCCCCAAAGAGCCGCATGGGGATTCAGAATCAGCCGAACGGGGATTGTTTTTAGAAAAGCTCCGGCCGGGCCGCGGGCGGTAAATCCGGTCATAAAATAATGTTGCACAAAAGAGGCGATCCTGGGGGGAATACCGCCGCCGATATAGACCCCGCCGCCGCAATTCAAGGACAAGGCCATGGTGGCAGCCACGGTACCGATCATTTCGGAAAATATCCGCAGCGCGGTCACTGCCGTGGGGTCGTTTGCAAGGGCTGCCTGGCTGATATCCGTCGGTTTTTTGAGTGCTTTCATTTTTTTGGAGTTCTTTTTTTGTAGAACAAGCCATTGATAAATGTTGACCAATCCCGGCCCGCTTACCACACTTTCCCAACTGACATATTTTTGTTTACGGTGCAAGAAGGACCACAAATCGGCATGTTCGCCGGTTTGCGGGGCAAAGGCGCTGTGGCCGCCTTCCGAGGCCAAGGGTGTAAGCCGCGTGTCATCCATTTGTAAAAAAGCCTGACCCAATCCGGTACCCACGGTCATGACGGCGGCGGCCTGTGAACGGTTGGGGCGGCCCGGATTCAGCACGGCCAATGCGCGCCCCCGTAAATAGGGAACAGCCATGGCTGTCGCCTCTGCGTCATTAATCAGATAAACCGGCTTGATCTTTAAATCCCGTATCAGCCCGGATTGGGATAACCGCCAATCCAAATTCGTTAATTGGGAGCGGCCCGCCGTCACCCGCCCGGCCACGCCAAAACAGGCGCTGATAATTTTGGCCGGGTGGTAATCTAAAAATTTCTGGATGAGCGGGACGACACCATCAAAAGCGCGGCTGGGATAGGTTTTGCGCAGAATCAGGCGTGGGCGGCCGGGCGACGGAGACGTAAAAAGCGCCAAGGTCGTTTTGGTGCCGCCGATATCACCGATGAGGATGAAAGCTCTTTTTTTGCGCTGACCAAAAGAGCCGTTGGCCATCTACTCCCCTTTAAATCGCTTGATGATTTTCGGTATAAAAAAGGAGAAAACGAAGAGGGCGATGGAAAAGAAGACCTTAAAAGAGAAGAGCCCGCTCCAATTCCCCGAAGCCCATACCTCTTTTAATGTACCAATAAAAAAGGTAAAAATAAAGGTCCCGACCAAAATCCCCAAGCCGGTCCCGAAAATGTAGTCGTTAAACCGCACCTTGGTTAGTCCCATACCAAAGTTCATGGCGGAAAAGGGAAAGTAGATGAGGCGCAGGTACAGTACCGTTGCAAAACCGTTTCGTTCAATGGCGTCGTCGTATTTTTTCAGCTTATTGCCGATGAGCCCGGCGGCGAACTCGCGTCCCAAGGTGCGGCCGATAAAAAAGGAGAGGACCGCCCCTAACATGGCGCCGATCCAGACATAGACAAAACCGAGGTAGGGGCCGAAGATGATTCCGCCGAGACCGGTTAAAAGGGTTCCCGGCAAGAGCAGCGAAACCCCCACGGCGTAAATTGCGATAAAGACCGGCGGCGCCCAAAACCCGGCGGTATCCAAAAAGGCGCCCAACGCTTCAGGACTGAGATACGCTTTAATAGGCGTATAGCGAAAGAGCAAAATGGCGCCGATGATAAAGAGTCCCAGCAGAATCATCTTCATTCCGCCCTTTTTTGACGGTCCTGCAGTTGTATCGCTGTGGGCGGATTCGGTCGCAGGTTCCATAAACAGGCTCCTAAAGATTGCTATTCTTCACAAGTGTCTTCATCGCAATGACAAGCGCGGCCCTTTAGGTTAAAAAAGAATTTTAAACCTTTTTTGACCTTTTCGGAAAATATCTTGGTGGCCAGCAGCGATCCGGCCACTTTTTTATTGATTTCGCCCAGGGTCGGATAGGGGTGGATGGCCCCGGCCAAAGTGGAGAGTTTGACTCCGCCGTTGAGTAGGGCCACCCATTCGCTGATCAGCTCACCCGCATGGGGTCCCAGGATCTGAACGCCCATCGGCTTTTCCTTTTCATCCAGAATCATCTTAATCCGTCCGGTTTGGGCCCCTTCGGCCAAACCACGGTCATTTTCGATAAAATTTTCCGACCAGACGGTGTAATGAATACCCGCTTCCTTTGCGCCCTTTTCATTCATACCGATGCTGGCCAACTCGGGATCGGCATAGGTGCACCACGGCAAGTAGGTGTAGTTGACCTTGCGGGGCAACTTGAAAATGGCGTTACTTACCACAATACCGCCTTCGTAACCGGCGGCGTGGGTGAACTGAAATCCGCCGTTGACGTCACCAGCGGCATAGATATGTTTATGAGAGGTGCGCAAACGGTTGTCCACCTGGATACCGCCCCGATGCTGCTCAATACCGATATCTTTTAGCCCCAATCCTTCAACATTGGGTTTTCGTCCCATGGCCACGACAATCTCCTCGGCGGTGAGGGTTTTCCGGTTTTCATCTTTGTCGGCAATCACCACCGTTTTTTTGCCATCCGGGTCCGCCACCGATTCGATGGCCGCCTCCAGATAAAAGGCAACCCCTTCAGCGGCCATGACCTCCATCACGTCATTGGCCATGTCGCGATCTTCCTTGCCCAAGATCTGGTCAGCCCGGTCGATGACCGTCACCCGGGTGCCCAGGCGATTAAAGGCTTGGGCCATCTCAATGCCAATGGGGCCGGCGCCTAAAAAAATCATGCTCTCGGGCAATTTATTCAATGAAAAGATCTCTTTGTTGGTGATGTGGGGGGTATCGGCCAGGCCCGGGATGGGTGGCGCCGTGGGTGACGATCCGCTGGCGATGACCCACTGCTTGGCCGCGATGGTCTGTCCGTTTAGGGAGATGGTGTGTTCATCGGTAAAGCGCGCTTCGCCAAACTCCACCCTGGCGCCCAGTTTACAAAAACGCTCGGTGGAGTCGTGTTTTTGGATGACAGCGATCACATTACGGATACGGTCAGCCACAAGGCGAAAGTCAACCGGTGGTGGATCGATGTGGGGTAGCCCGAATCGAGGGCCGTTTTTCATCAAATGATAAACATGGGCCGATTTAATCAGAGTCTTGCTAGGAACGCACCCGTAGTGCAGGCAATCGCCGCCCAGTTCCGGTTCCTTTTCCGCCAGCAGGGTTTTAGCGCCCAACCGGGTTGCACCGGATGCCACGGTGAGGCCGGCCGCGCCACCGCCGACAATGCCGATATCATAGTCGTAAGTTGCCATACAACGCTCCTTTGCACCGTTTACCGTGGCTACTGACGGTTTAGTTTCCAATTGTAATCGAGATATTCTATTGTAATGTTTCCCTTATGTGCTGCAAGTGCTTTTTTAAAATCGCCGTTGGCATAGTCTTTAACAAAACCGGCGGGATCATCGTTAAAATCATCGCCGAACCATTTGAAGATGCGACTGAGGTATAGGGTACCCTCTTTAAAACAGGTGCTTTGGGGATCATTGATAAACTCGGTGGTGGCGTGGTCCAGCTGCTCGTTCAGACGGCTTTCCGTAAATGCGGTCGTTTGCAGAGGCGGGCAACTGACGGCGGCGCAGTTAACAGCGAAATGGATGCGCGGATCTTTAAAGCCCGGCCGGATGATATCATGCTCGATATGATCCAGCGTCACCATTTCACCGTTTAAAGGAATCAACCTCTTTTTCCAGGGCGTTTTGATCAGTGTGCCCAAATCCTTTATGGAGCTTACGTCCGGGTATTTGGAAAGGATCAGTTTGATCGTCCAGGCATTATAAAGATTGATGTAGTAAGCCAAGGCGTCAGACCGCTCCAGCATGTCGGGATTGATTTGCGCCAGCTGATCCAGATATTGATCCAGCCGGGACTGCTCTTGCTGCATACCATCGTAATTGACCCGGCCGTTTTGCACATGTTTTTGCAAAAGATCATTCCACAAACCGTGATCGACTTCGGCCCGAGCCTTATGGATTGAGGGGGGTAACGCTAAAACAAGCGTCAAAAGAATTGCGCCCGCAATGGCCAAAAATTGTCTGTGCAGTGTCATTGTCGCTACTCGCGTCTTTGCAATTTCCCTTTTGGGTGTTGGCTATTGAGTCGAGAGAGCCGGCCCTTCATTACATGGGGTGTTTAAAACGTATGACCGAAAATAACGCAGTGTGTCAGCCGTCTAAAACAGCGGCTTTCAGATGGTCAAATACGTCGGCGCCTTGGGCTGAAGGGATGGTGTCACCCATGATTACGGATGTAAAGTGGTCCGGGTCCGAATTTTTTGCAGCGTCAAAGGTCTCTTGGAGCAAAATCAGGTTGGCGTTGATTGGGTCATAGCCAACAGCGGGGCCAAAGCTCATTTCAGCACGCTTTTTCCCGCGAATAAAAAAATGGCGCACGTCAAAGGCTTTGGGTGGTTTTTCATAGTGCAGTAATTCGGCAAACAGGGAGAGGATTTCCAGCACCCCGTCGCTGTAGTTGCTCTCCAGGGAGGCTTTGCCGTCTTTGGCAAGATCGTCAATGTCTTCAGGGATGAAGGAAAGATCGAGCATCCCGACCACGTCAGCGCAGACGGTTTCCAAAGAATCGCTTTTCTTGCTAATCAGCACATCTTTATCGTTGAGAATTTTTATGGCGTTTCTAATGCTGATCATCTCTTTGACGGTCGGGCTTTTACGCATCAAAACATCGTCCAGGGTGGTTTGATAAATTCCCAAGCCATTGTCCAGAACAATCATGCGATCGGTATCAGCGCCTTTTTCCAAAATAAAAAGGGAGAGATCCCGTTCATGAATTTCAGGATAATCACCGAAGGCTAAAAGCGCCCGCATGGCGGTCTTGTCAAACTTGGCTGCATCACCGGTTTGCAATGAACGGGCAACATTGCGTACCAATTTGTCGATCTTGATCTTTTGGAACAGATTTTCACGAAAGCCCACCTCATTCTCCTTATGGTTTTATTGGTAACAAGCTGAAATATCCAATATAAATAATTTTCTCGTAAAATTTCATGCAAAATTCGGGTTGAAGCCGCCGCCTCTAGGCGGTTGAGAATTCACTCGCCGGTTTTTATTTTGTACCGTTGGTGATAACCTTCTACTACAACATTTCCGTGGTATCCGTTAACGTAGTGTTCCCTTCCCTTCCCTTCCCTTCCCTTCCCTTCCTTTCCCTTCCTTTCCTTTCCTTCCATTAGGTCCCTCACCCTTTTTGATCGATCTGATTTCCATAGGTACTTCGGTGATGGAATTAAGTAGGTTTGTGCGTTCACTGAATTTATGAATTTATTTGAGGCCAAGCCCTCGGCGCCGTGGTGGGGTATCTTTAAAATGTCGGCCAAGATTGCGTTTTCGTCTGTCAATCGGTTGCTTCGCCCTTTATTTAAGTCGCCCGTGAATAGGATTGTATAATGATTTGTCTCAAGCCTGATCAGCGCTGAGGTGTCGTTTATGTCTCTTAATGAATCGCCCCTTCGCCATACGTCTACGACATTTAATTTTACGTCGTTTGAGATATGTATCAACTGACCCTTATCCAGATCTTTTACCTTTACACCTTTTATTTGGCTCATAAAGTGTTCGTAGTTGCAGCAACACTCGCTTTCACATATCTCTCGAAGATCGGCGTCCTCCACCGTGTCGTAGTATAGCGCCCTTATCTCGATTCCGGCTTCTATTATTGACTGAATCCCCTCATAATGATCGGCGTGAATATGACTGATTATTAAATGGTCTATTTTTCTGATGTTTTTGGTTCTCAGGAGCGGTATCAGGTTATCTTTGCACTCTCTTGCCTTTCCGGTGTCGATCAGTACGTTTTCGCCTCCTGGTGTCTCTATTAAATGCGCGTCCCCTTGGACGGTGTTGTTCACATCGACCATGGTATATGTAAAAATCATATCATCGCTTGAGCCTTCGCCGTAATCGGCGCATACAAATAGCATCGCTATGAATATTGCCGCCGTTGGTATTAATTTCACCCTTCCTTTTTTATTCATCCCCATCTCCTGTTTCCTTTTTAAGCATCTCTGGCTCCTGTTTTGTGTTGTCATGACAAGAACTTAGGTTAATATCCGCCCTCTGTTCCAGTCAAGACCCAAAAACTAAACTACCATCGTCTTACAGACGGTGGTTTCAACCTTATAACGGACGAATGAACCGGTTTGCAAAAAATCAAGCGTGGATTTTGGGATAACGATTGAACTTGAAAAATGTCGATGGATTGTGTATACATTTTTTCATACACTTAAATCAGATTCATTTATGTAAGACCCTGCATTGTAATGATGACGTTTGCGTCGAGTTACAATCATTAATACGGTGACTGCTAACCATTTAAGGAGGTGCCAATGAATCCGAAACCATCGTTTGAAGAAAAACTGGCACAGCGGGGAGTTAGCCGTCGGGACTTTGTGAAGTATTGTACGACGCTGACCGCCACGATGGGTCTGTCAGCCGGATATGTGACCAAGGTCGCGGAGGTCATCGCCAACCCGGCGATGCGGGCGCCCGTGATTTGGCTCCATTTTGGGGAATGCACCGGTTGCTCTGAATCACTGCTGCGGACCACTTATCCCTATCTGGACACTTTGGTATTGGAAACGCTTTCCGTTGAGTACCACGAAACCATCATGGCCGCCGCCGGGCATCAGGCCGAAGAACAGCTAAAAAACGCTGTGGAAAAATACAGCGGCAAGTTTATCTGCGTGGTTGAAGGCGCCATTGCCACCGGTTTTGAAGGTGGTTATGGTAAAATCGGTGGTAAAACATTTCTCGAAATTGCCAAAGCGGTATGCCCCAAAGCAGCAGGTGTCATCTGCATGGGGACCTGCTCTTCTTTTGGCGGGATTCAAAAAGCGGCCCCCAACCCGGGTGGCTATGTGAGTGTCGGTGAGGCGCTGGGGATACAGACGCTCAATATTTCCGGCTGTCCGCCCAATCCGGTCAACCTGGTCGGCACGATTGTCAATTATCTGCTTTTGGGCAAGCTGCCCGAGTTGGATGAGCAAGGCCGTCCTCTTTTTGCCTATGGTAAAACCATTCATGACCAATGTCCGCGCCGGGCCCATTTCGAGAGCGACGAATTTGTGGAACAGTTTGGTTCTGAAGAAGCGACACTGGGCTACTGCCTCTACAAGGTCGGCTGCAAAGGGCCCGACACGTACAATAACTGTCCCATCGCCAAATTCAACGACGGCACCAGTTGGCCCATTGAGGCCGGGCATCCCTGTATCGGTTGCAGTGAACCGGATTTCTGGGATGAGATGACACCTTTTTTTGAAGAAGCCTGATCATGGCCGGCGACGCTCAATCGTGATGTCTTCATTTTAGGCAAATCCATTTTGAATAAGAGGAGATAATATGGCACAGCGAATTACCATTGATCCGATTACCAGAATTGAGGGGCACATGCGGGTTGCGGTTGAGGTGGAGGGTGGCAAAGTCACCAACGCCTGGAGTTCCGGCATGATGTTCCGGGGAATTGAACTGATTTTGGAGGGGCGGGATCCGCGCGACGCGCCGCTTTTTGTGCAGCGCTCCTGCGGGGTCTGAACGTACACCCATTATCTGTCCTCGGCGAGGGCAGTCGAGATGGCCGTTGGCGTTCAAATTCCCCAAACCGCCCGCATCATCCGTAATATGTTGCACGGCGCCCAGTTCCAACACGATCATATTGTCCATTTTTATCATCTGCACGCCCTGGATTGGGTTGATATTGTCAGCGCGCTATCGGCCGATCCGGTTAAAACCGCCGCGCTGTCGGATAATGTGAGCAATGCCAAGGTGGGCGGCGCAGCCTATTTTAAACAAGTCAAAGAACGGCTGCAGACCTTTGTGGACAGCGGTCAATTAGGTCCGTTTAGCAACGCCTACTGGGGGCATAGCGCTTACAAATTGCCCCCTGAAGCCAATCTCATGGCCGCAGCCCATTATATTGAAGCGTTACGGTTGCAGGCCCGTACAGCCCGGATGCACGCCATCTTTGGGGCCAAGAATCCCCATTTACAAACCTTGACCATCGGCGGCGTGACCTGCGTGAAAGATCTAACGCCCGATCGAATCGCCGAGTTCTTGGCCCTCTATCAAGAGACCCAAGCGTTTATCGAGGATGTATATATCCCTGATCTTTTGGCCGTCGCCTCTTTTTATAAAGATTGGGGCGCCATTGGTGGCACCACTAATTTTATGGCTTGGGGCGAGTTCCCCGAATCCGATGAAGAGCCGGGCAGCCTTTTTATGCCCCGCGGTGCTGTCTTCAACCGCGACATCGCAAAGGTGAAAGAGGCCAAGCAAGAAGCGGTCACCGAGGATGTCACCCGCAGTTGGTACGAAAAAGGAGACGCCAACCATCCTTTTAAGGGTGAAACCAAACCGCTGCAGGAGAATCCGGCCTACGAACCGGATGATAAGCAATATTCCTGGTTCAAGGCGCCACGGTACGAAAACGAGCCGTGCGAGGTGGGTCCGCTGGCCCGGACGCTGGTGGCGTATGCCAAGGGCCATGAGGGTATTAAAGCAATGGTGGACAGTGTATTGCAAAAGCTTGGCGTCCCGGTGGAAGCTCTTTTCTCTACTTTGGGGCGAACCGCGGCCCGCGGTATTGAAGCCCTGGTCATTGGTCAGCAACTCGGCACCTGGATCAACGCGCTGGTAGAGCAGGTGAAAAGCGGCGACGCCGCCACTTACCAGGCCTGGGAAATGCCTGAAACGGGCGAAGGGTTTGGCCTAAATGATGTTCCCCGCGGCTCTTTGGGGCACTGGATCCAAATCAAGGGTGGCAAAATCAAAAAGTACCAGTATGTGGTACCCAGCACCTGGAACTTAGGTCCCAGGGATAAAAGCGGGAAAAAAGGCCCACTGGAAGAGGCTCTCATCGGCACACCGGTGACAGATCCCCAAAAACCGCTGGAAGTGTTGCGTACAGTCCACAGTTTTGACCCTTGTATCGCCTGCGGTGTTCACGTGATTGATCCGGACTCCAATCAGGTGTATAAAGTCAGGGCGGTTTAACAAGGCGTTGCACCCATCATGTAAACATGCGGCCCATCCGGAAACAACGGGATGGGCCGTCTATTGATCGCGAAGGAAATAACCTCATTGTCAAATAAGACCTTTCGCCTGATGATCTTGGGCATCGGTAATACTCTTTTTGCCGATGAAGGTTTCGGTGTTCGCGCGGTGGAAAACCTGGCGGCCCGTTATACTTTCCCCGAACAGGTAACCTTGGTTGACGGGGGCGTTTTGGGTGTCAATCTGCTGGGATTTATTTCCCAGGCGGATCATTTGATTGTTATTGATTGCATCCGTAACCACGGCACACCCGGTGAACTTTACCGGCTCTCGGGAGACCAAATTCCCGAACGGTTGCGAGCCAAGAACTCTTTACACCAGGTCGATTTTTTAGAAGCCCTCACTTTATGCCAGGTCCTTGACAAAGTGCCTGAAACGGTCATCATTGGTATTGAGCCCGCTGATATTGAAACCTTAATCCCTGAATTGACCCCTGTCACCCGCGCCAAGATGGATGCTGTCATTGAAATGGCCTTACGAGAGCTGGACAGCCTGGCGGTATCGTATCAAAAACGGCCGGATGGCGAGTGCCAACCATCGGATTGTATGTGCTTTGGTCAGCGGGTTGTGTAAAAGGAAAGCGCCATTATGTGTCTTGCCATTCCATCTCAAATTATCAGTATCGACGGTGATACCGCTGTTATTGATGTGGATGGCGCCCGTCGTGAAGTGAGCCTTTTGCTGTTGGAAGATCCTCACGTCAACGACTGGGTGATCGTTCACGCAGGCTTTGCGATCCACAAAATTGATGCGGCGGCGGCCCGGGAGTCTTTACGGATATTAAAGGAAACCGTTGCCGAGCTGGAGGCCGCCACCGGAGAGCGTATCGACTACTCTTCCAAAACATGATCTCATGCCCGCACGTTGTATCGAAATCGAGGGCATCGTCCAAGGTGTCGGTTTCCGGCCCTTTGTCTACCATCTGGCCCGGCATTTGGGCATCACCGGCGATGTCGCCAACACCGGGTCCGGCGTTATCATCCACGCCCAAGGCGATAAAACCCAACTCGGTCAATTTGTTCAGCGGTTGAAAGATGACGCGCCGCCTCTGGCGCATATCGCTAAAATTACAGCGCTGGAAATCCCCTTCCGAGCAACAACCGATTTCACCATTATTGCCTCTGCGGGCGGCCATGAACGTTCGGCCCTGATTTCTCCGGATGTGGCCGTCTGTGGCGACTGTTTGGGTGAAATGAACAACCCGGCGGACCGCCGCTATGCCCACCCGTTCATCAATTGTACCAATTGCGGCCCGCGCTACACAATTATTGCCGACCTGCCTTACGACCGGCCTCAAACCACCATGGCCGGTTTTGCCATGTGCAGCGATTGCCGGAAGGAATACAGCAACCCCACTGACCGCCGTTTTCATGCCCAGCCCATCGCCTGCCCGGTTTGCGGGCCGCGGGTTGCATTGCTCGATTCAAAACGGCAACCCGTGGAAGCGACTGACGCCATCAGCGCCGCCCGAAGATTGCTGGCCCAGGGCCATGTATTGGCAGTCAAAGGACTGGGCGGTTTTCATTTGGCCGTGGATGCCGCCCATGCTACGGCAGTCACCCGGCTGCGCCAAAGAAAAGGGCGCGAACAGGAAAAGCCCTTTGCCTTGATGGCCGCATCTGTTGATGAGATCAACCGGTTTGCCCGTCTTACAAAACAGGAGATTGATCTTTTACAAAGTAAAGAACGGCCCATTGTTCTTATCCGCCAAAAAAAGACCCATACCATTTCACCCGATGTGGCGCCGCTCAATCGCTGTTTTGGGGTGATGCTGCCCTATACACCGCTGCATCATCTGCTGTTAAAATCACCGGTACCGGTTGTAGTAATGACCAGCGCCAACGCATCGGGTGAGCCCCTGGTGATCGACAACAACGACGCTTTTGACCGCCTAAAGGGAATCGCCGATTTTTTTCTGGTGCATGACCGCGACATCTTGATCGGCTGTGACGATTCGCTGGTGCGCTGCGCCTCCCAAAAGCCATTCTTTCTAAGACGGGCCCGCGGCTATGTTCCCGTTCCGGTTTTTTTAACAACAAAATCGCCCCCCACCCTCGGGCTGGGGGCGCTGTTAAAAAATACGATCTGTTTGACCAAAGGCGACCGTGTTTTTATCAGCCAGCATATCGGGGACCTGGAAAACCTGGGAACGCTGACCTTTTTTACAAAAACCATTGAACATTTGAGCCGCATATTAGAAATCGCGCCGGAAATTGTGGGGTTTGATCTTCATCCGGATTATGTAACCACCAGGCATGCCAACACATTGACCCACATGACCCGGGTCCCTGTGCAGCACCATCATGCGCACATTGTCAGTTGCATGGCTGAAAACCATCTTGCCGGGCCGGTGATGGGGCTGGCCCTTGACGGTACCGGGCTGGGTGATGACGGCACCGCCTGGGGGGGCGAGGTGTTGATTGTACACCCCGAAACGTTTGAACGGGCCGCCCACATGGCCTGTCTTCCCATGCCGGGCAGCAACAGCGCCATTTTAGAACCTTGGCGTATGGGCGTTAGCGCGCTTATTGACACTTACGGTCATCTGGATAGTGTGCAACTGCCGTTTTTGGATGCCATCCCATCGGAAAAATTATCCGTGGTGGCGCAAATGGTTAAAACCGGTCTAAACTCGCCCCTGACATCGAGTATCGGCCGTCTGTTTGACGCGGTGGCCGCGCTGTGCGGCCTAAAACAAGTGATCAACTTTGAAGGCCAAGCCGCCATGCTGTTGGAACACGCTGCCGATGAAAACGAGACCGGTTTTTATAACTATGAGTGGCGAAACCAAGGGCCGATCCAGATTTTACCCGGGCCGATGATCGCCGGCGTGGTGGGGGATCTCCAGAATCATGTTCCTGTATCGATCATCGCGGCGCGGTTTCACAACACCCTGATCCGCCTCCTTAGCGATGTAACATCTCAGATCAGTAAAACCACCCAAATAAAGCAAGTGGCCTTATCCGGCGGTGTTTTTCAAAACTTGCGGCTGCTTGACGGGATGGTGGCGGGGCTTTCGTCAAAAGGGCTGGACGTTTTTACCCACAGCCAGGTTCCATCCAATGATGGCGGCCTCTGTTTGGGTCAGGCCATTGCGGCCGCCGCCATGGTTACCAAGGGGATCGCGCCTACCAGCCCCAAAATCCGCGATTGATTTTGGGGATTCAATTTGGATCGTAAAAAGTTGTGGATGATATTGCTGTAACTGCCGTCGCAAAAGGTCGAGTTCAGGCAAAACCGATTTTAATTCCGACCAAAAGGCGTTCCCGTGATGTTTATACCGGGTGTGGGTCAGTTCATGGAGGATCACATAAGTAATAAGCGGGTCAGGGAGACGGGCCAGATGGATATTTAAGCTGATGTTGTTTTTGGCGGAACAGCTGCCCCAGATCGTTTTTTGCCGTCGAATGGTGACACGGTTATATGGATACCCAAATTGATTGGCCAACTGTTCCAAGCGGTTGATGAGGAATCGGGCTGCTTTTTGTCCATTGTCAAACGGGCGGTGGTTTAAGGGTAACCGGTTGTGGGCTACAATCCGTTGCCGGGCGCGGCTCTTGGCGCGCAAAATCCAATCGTGGTGGTTTAAAGCAAAGCTAGAGGCGGTTTTACGCGACACCCGACATGGTACCGTCACCCGGATTTTGCCGGTGGGGGTCACCCTGATAGAGATTCGCTTGGCCTTGGGATGACGGGCAAAATGAACGGTACCGACAATCGGTAGCCGTTTTTGCCAGGAAGATGTGAGACGCCGTTTCATATTTTACCCGCCGAACATATTTACAGAAGCGGCATGATAGCCTATCTTAAACCGATAGCAAACAGCATTTGATCCATATCCGGGTTTTTAACGGCCGGGCCGTTTAAAAAGCCAACCTCCGGAGTATAAGATGCAAATTGTTTCCATTGCGGTCAGTCAAAAAAAGAGAACCCGCAAAACCGGTATCGAAAAAGCCTGTCTGATTGTTGAACACGGCATTGAAGGTGACGCCCATGCCGGTGACGGGCACCGGCAGGTCAGCTTATTGGCCCAGGAGAGTATTGAAAAAATGCGCGCCAAGGGTCTGGATGTCACCTTTGGCGACTTTGCCGAAAATATTGCCACCACCGGTGTGAATTGGGTCTCCATTCCGGTGGGAACCCGGGTTCAACTGGGTGACACTGCGATACTGGAGATCACCCAGATCGGCAAAGCGTGCCGGAACAAGTGCGCCATCTATTACCAGGCGGGTGATTGCATCATGCCCAAAGAGGGTGTGTTCGGAAAGGTGATTACCGGCGGTGACATCTGTGTCGGCGATGCCGTTGAGATTCTAACGGTTTCATCAAAGGGGGGGTAAATGATTCTGGATTTTGCACGCCACGGATGGGTTCATTGGCAAGGCAGCAAGGGCGAAGCTGTATTCTCATACCGCGAGCCCTTGATAACGCAGCCAATGGACGCAGCCTGTGAGCGTCCGTCCGGATGAAATGTTACCAAACTGTTATCCATGTCAAAACACCCAAACGCTGTTTAGGAAATAACAGTAAGCATATGGTAACAAGCGGAAATATCAAATATAAATAATTTTCCGGTAAAATTTCATGCAAAATTCGGGATAATGGTCGAAACGATCGCCTGCCGATCACCGATGAAATGGTACTGGTGTTGGCCTGAGCGCTACGATAGATGAGGTCGGCAAGCGAGTCAAGCTTCTGTGTAAAATATGAGAGGTGTCATTGGGTACCCGGGCACATAAAGAAGAGGCGCCTGGAAGCATCCGCGTGGGGATTTTAACGGCCACCTCCACACGATCGTTAGATCAGGATGAAAGCGGTCATTGGATCGCCGGACAATTAGGTGCAATGGGGCACCGTTTGGTGGGGCGCCGGATAGTGGCGGATGATGCCGCCGCTATCCGGGTGGCTGTACAAAAGATCGTTTTTGGCAAAAACGCCCAGGTGGTGCTGATCAACGGGGGCACAGGCATTACCGCCAAGGATGTGACCGTTGAGGCGGTACAGCCCCAATTTGACAAACACCTGCCGGCCTTTGGCGTGCTGTTTGCCCAATTGAGTTTTAAAAGCATCGGCTCCGCTGCTATCCTTTCCAGGGCGGCGGCCGGGGTGATCGGCGGCCGGGCCGTGGTTTTTACCATGCCGGGCAGTTTAAAGGCGTGCCAACTGGCCTGCACTCGGCTGATTTTCCCTGAGCTGGGTCACCTGGTAAAGCATCTTAAGGAGTAATTCTTCCAGGAAAGTTCTATTCATCAAATTTCAGTCAGATCATGGGCAAGGGAGTATGGCATTAGCGCACCGTTAGGGGTTTCCTCCCATATTTTTTCGCGATGGGCAGCCTCGTAAGCAGCTCGCTCTTCTGGAAATGTTGTCGCCACACGGGTGATGATCCGTTGTTCATCTTCATTTAGTGGTTCGGCATCGTTTTCGTTGGATGCTTTAATAGGGCGCACCAAGTAGTTGTAGTTGTTCAGTTGAGGGCCATAGGGTAAGGCAGCATAACTTGCTCCGGTAAGGCCTTTACCGAGCTTCCTGAAAGCCAGCATATCCGCATACCACAAATATTTGGCTAAAAATAAAAACTTATCCCCCACTTTTAACAGGCGTTTACCAATAATACGTTCGAAGGTTACAGCAACGAGCTTTATGCGTGGCAGGCTGATTTCGCGATTGCCTGAATTTATATCTTCATAGGTGTCTTGCTGGAGACTAATGCGCAGGGCCAAATCCATTGATTCGGATTGTATCAAACCCGTTTCCCAGCGTTTGATGCTCGCAATTCCGACTTTCATGAGTTCTGCCAACTGCTGTTGGGTCAGATCTTTAGCTTTACGCAGGGACTTGATCTCCGAGCTGGTCAAAAGGCCCATCTTTTCACGATAGGCATCGGCCATGGCACGCTGCACTTTTCCGGCAGATTCCACGGTTCCCGCCTCGAGGCCACATTCCGGGCATACCAAAGCATCGGCCGGAAACTCAATATCAACCCCTTTATACGCTTTTTGTTTCATTAATTTTTTTGGCTCTAAAGGGCCGTGGCCCCTAGGGCAATTTAACGCCTTCATAATGTCTCCCCTTTTGGTTGATCCCGATGCAAAGAGACCAGCCAAAACACTCCCTCTTTAAAGGCAAACTTGTAATAGATCCGGCACTTAAACCGGCAACAGTCCACCACAAAAGCAAAAAGCTCAAGCCCCTGGATATCCTGTTTGTACGATTTTTGCGGTGGCCGCGAACCCGCGTATTGATTCACGGATGTCTCATCTAATAATTCTGATAGAATCACGAACAGCTCATCACCGATATCGTACCCAAGCTCAATGGCATCTTCCACGATTACGTCCGGATCAAGTAAGAAAACCGTTTCACTCTCAACCGCATTTTTGGCCTCGCGTATTTTGCCAAATAGCTCTTTAGAGGATGGTCTTTTCATGAACCTATGGTATCAATTGATACTTTGTCAAGGATTACCATTAAAAAATATCATTTGATACTATTCTGATTCTCGCCCATTCCCATCCATTTGGCAGCTCGAATGACTTCTCATTCTCGCTTATTGGTGCCAGAGGTTTCTGATTTTTTAATATTCCTTTTTTAACCAACCGTGCCTTTTCTTTGACGATTTTTTCCAATAAAATGCTCGCGGGTTCATCTTTTGGATTTTGTGGTACCAACTTCCCCCGCACCGCCAGTTCCAGGATCAACTCCCGTAGCTTCTTAATACCGAGGGGACTCTGGCCATTTGAATTTTTCCCGCGCCCCCTGCTGCCATTACCTTTCTGCACCTGTGCAGAGGTCCATATATCAATGTGTTCGGTGATCAAATTGATCATTTTTCTGTAGCCCCCCGTTGCTGAGGGCCTCGGCCAGAATGGCTTTGAGCTGATCGCGGAGACCGACAATTTCCTTGTGTTGCTTGGCATAGGTTTTCAGGAGCTTATCCGGATCGTGATCGACCAGCTCGCCCACATGGGGATTTTTGATATCCAGGTTGTAGGTGCGGTTTTCGATGTGCTGGCCCAGATCATCGGTCATGCCCGGCGGCGGCGTCCAACCATGGATATCTTTGTCGATATCAATGCGGACCACTTTATAGGGTGCAAGAAATCCGTCTGCAATCCCCTGTTTCAGGCTATAAGTGTAAACAGGCTCTCCAAAATAGGTGAGATTGGATACGTATTTGGTTTCCTTGGGTGTGGCGGTCATCCCCAGTTGGATGGTACTGGAGAAATAGTCCAGAATTTCGCGCCAGGCGGAATCGTCGGCGGCACTGCCGCGGTGACACTCATCAATGACGACCATGTCAAAAAAATCTGGGGAGACGTTTTTAAAGATTTTGTCTTCCTCATCCGGCCCGGTGATGGCTTGATAGAGGGCCATGTGGATCTCGTAGGCCGGATCGATCTTGCGATGTTTCACCTTGGCCATAACGGAACCAAAGGGTTTGAAATCATTGACCAGGGCTTGATCGGCCAGGATGTTGCGGTCTACCAAAAATAGAACCCGCTTAACTATCTTCGCTTTCCAGAGCCGCCAGATAATTATTCAGATGTAAGGCCTCTTTTTATTACATGGCGCACTGGTTCGATCAAGCTTTTCCCGTATCGGTGATGGTGAATTGTTGAGCGCGCTTTTGTCTGGAATCCCCGATATAGACTATTTCAGAATTTTTCAGCGGGACGGAAAAGATTCAGGGGGCAGCCTTGATTTTGTCCTCAACTCAAGTTATAAACCGCTTCAATATTTCAAAATCGTCGACCTGCCGCCAGCCAGATGGAATTACATAAATGTAACATGTTTTATTTTTGTTGCACTTATGTAGGGGAGGGTGGGTTCCAAGAAAACCCTCGATCATTCCCTTACCATCTGAATTAACAGTGAATTTGATTAATTCTCGGATTGGCACAAGAGTTGCTATTATTAAACCAATATTGTGTTGATGAATTGTATTGAATAACGAGGGTGATCATGGGTTTATCGGTTCGAAAAAGAGACATTCCTCTTCCGGCGGAAAATCTGCAATCGATACGTCTGGCAATGATTGGCGATTTTAAAGCTGGAAACGCGCCGGATCTTTTGCAAACCCATACCCGCATCATTGATGAATATTTTCGCGAAAGCTATGCCCAAAGTGACGTGGGTCTACGCCTGGGAACCCAAAAACACGCTTTTTCCCTGGTTGCGTTAGGGGGATATGGGCGGGGTGAACAGTGTATTCACTCCGATATTGATCTGCTCTTTTTATTTGACCGTCGGGTGCCGCCGGGCGCGGCCGATCTGGTGGATGAACTGCTTTTTCCGTTGTGGGAGGCGGGCTATGATGTGGGCCATGTCACCCGTAGCGTGGATGAGTGTGTGCGGCTGGCCAAGGAGGATTTGGAGAGTCTGACGGCCATGCTGGATGCCCGCTTTCTGGCAGGCATGTCGCCGCTTTACTCCAAAATGGAGGCGGCGCTGCAAAAAAAGGTGATGGAGAAACGCCCGCAGCAGGTCATCCAATGGCTGATGGAAGCCAACAATAAACGTTACCATGAGTTTGGCGCATCATCCCATCTATTAAAGCCCAACCTAAAAGAGGGGCGTGGAGGTTTACGGGATTACCACACGTTGCTGTGGGTGGCCCGGGTCCTCTCCGGCGCGCGTCAGCGCAAAGAGTTAAGATATCTTGGTATTTTATCGGACGATGAATACCGTATCCTTTCCCGGGCGCTGGACTTTATCTGGTGGGTGCGCAACCATCTTCATCTGCTGGTCGGTCGGAAAACCGATCAACTCCATTTCGAACATCAGCTGAAATTGGCCGGGCGGCTTGGATTTGAAGATACGGCGGATAAACGAGGAGTAGAACAATTCTTGGGTCGGCTGCACAAAGAGATGGAGCAGGTGCACTACCTATGCAAGCTCTTTTTCCATGAACACCTGGTTAAAAAGGCCAATGGCCGTTCCAGGGCTGCCATACGACCATCGACTTTTGATGGCATTGAGGTGGAAAAAGGATTACTCAACTTTGTCTCCGCCGAGGCAATTGTTGCCAATCCGCTCTTGCTATTACAAATTTTCGAAGAGAGCGCCCGCTTGAAACTGCCCCTTGGCATGGAGGCCAAGCGACTGGTCAGAGAATTTGGGCCGTTGATGGAAAAATCGCTTTATACATCCGAACCGGCGGTAAAATCCTTTGAACGGATTTTGGTCACCCGAAGGCCCCGGTTTAATGTACTGACCGAGATGCTCAATACCGGCCTTTTAATTCGGGTGCTGCCTCAGTTTGAAAGGATTTCCAACCGGATCTTGTACAACAACTACCACATCTATCCGGTGGATCGGCACTCCATCAAGGTGGTCCGGGTGTTAAAGGATTTTGGCACCGTTGATGATGAAAGCGGCTGCGCTTTATGTGGCGAACTTTACAAAAACCTCAACGGCAAAAAATGGCTTTTGTGGGCGGCCCTCTTGCACGATATCGGCAAAGGCGATCCAACCATGTCCCATTCGGATAAAGGTGTGGAGCTGGCCCGGACGATTTTAACCGAACGAAACCTGCCCCAAAGTGCCGTTGATACAATTCTCTTTTTGATTAAAGAGCACCTTTTTTTGGCCAACATGGCCTCAAGGCGGGATATCGACGCAGAAGAGACGGCCATTTATTGCGCCCGCAGGATTCAGCGGAACGATTATCTAAAAATGCTCTACCTGCTGACCGTGGCAGATGCCGCAGCGACCGGCCCCAAGGCGTGGAATGAGTGGCGCGGTACGCTGCTGACCAATCTATTTTTAAGAATTGCATCGATCCTTGAGGGAAAAGAGCTGGCTTCAGGCAAGGCAATCCGGACTGAAAAGCAGAAAAAGGCGCAGTTGCTGGCAATGGTCCCTGCAAAGAAACGGAGCATTACCGCTGAGCTTTATTCCGTGATGTCACCGCGTTATTTGCTCAATATGCCCGTTCAAAAGATTTCCCGCCATGTGGATCTCTACTATACCCTGGGCGAAGCGCCCTTTAAATGGGAAATCCACCCCGGTGCTTTGTCCGGCACCCGCACCGTAACTATTTGCGCCAAGGATCGACCCGGTCTGTTTGCCCAGTTGGCCGGAGTGTTGACGCTGAATCAGATCGATATTTTAAGTGCTCAGATTTTCACTTGGCGAAACAGCATCGCCCTGGACATTCTTGAAGTGACACCACCGCCGGATCGGATATTTGAAAAAGAGATGTGGGCCAAAGCGGCCCGTGAACTGTCAGCGGCCTTGGACGGCCAGATGGATATTCCGTCAAAGCTGCGCAAAAAAAGGGCTGCTACCCGGCCGGCACAACCCCCGGGTATGGACGAGCACACCAAAATTGTGGTGGATAACACAAGCTCCGGTTTTTTTACCATCATAGAGGTCTTTGCCAACAGCTTTAAAGGGCTGCTATTTGCCATTACCGATGCACTTTACCGTTGCGGGCTCGATATTTGGGTGGCCAAAATTGCAACCAATGTGGATCAAGTGGTGGACGTATTTTACGTTCGCGACTTTGACGGCCAAAAGGTGACTGACCGCGACACACTAAACCATATTCAACAGACCGTTCTGGCGGCCATCGGACCGGCCGCAAGCATCGGCGCCAAGAGGGAGGATTATGAAAAAGATCGACGCAATCATCAAACCGTTTAAGCTCGATGATGTTAAAGAGGCCTTAAACGACATCGGTATTCAGGGGATGACCATCTCGGAGGTCAAAGGGTATGGGCGTCAAAAGGGCCATACCGAAATCTACCGCGGGGCGGAATATGTGGTTGATTTTATCCCCAAAATCAAGATTGAGGTGGTCGTACCCGAAGAGATGTTGGAGCAAGCGCTTGAGAAAATAGAAGCGTCGGCCAAGACCGGTAAGCTGGGGGACGGCAAGATCTTTGTCACCTCCGTGGAAAGGGTTATTCGGGTCAGAACCGGTGAGGAAAATGAAGACGCGATCTAAATAATCGCGCCATTTTTCAAGTTTATTGTTTATGGGGTATTCATTTTAGAAAGAGGAGACATTGATGACACCTAACGAAGTAACCAAAATGATCAAAGATGAAGAGATTAAGATGGTCGATATCCGGTTTATGGACTTTCCCGGTGTGTGGCAGCACTTTTCGGTTCCGGCGACTGAACTGGACGAAGGTAGTTTTGAAGATGGCTTCGGGTTTGACGGCTCCAGCATCCGCGGCTGGCAGCCGATCCATAACAGTGACATGCTGGTGGTCCCAGACGCTACAACCGCACGGATCGACCCGTTTTTTGCCGAAAAGACCCTGGTGCTGATCGGCAACATCTCCGATCCGCTGACGCGTGAACCGTACACCCGCGATCCACGCTATATCACCAAAAAGACGGAGAATTACGTGGTCAGTTCAGGAATCGGGGATACCGTCTTTATTGGGCCGGAAGCTGAATTTTTTATTTTTGATGATATTCGTTTCGAATCCAGCCGCTACCGATCTTTTTATCAGGTCGATTCCATTGAAGGGTCGTGGAATACCGGTCGGGATGAGATGCCCAACCTCGGTTACAAACCGCGCCACAAAGAGGGCTATTTCCCCGTGCCGCCCATGGATAAGTTTCAGGATCTGCGCACGGAGATGACCCTTATTTTACAGAATCTGGGCATTGATATCGAAGCACAGCATCACGAGGTGGCCACGGCCGGCCAGGCGGAAATCGATATGCGTTTTAAACCCTTATTGGAGATGTCCGATCAGTTGGCGTGGTTTAAATATGTCCTCAAAAATGTAGCCTATCAAAATGGCCACACGGTGACCTTTATGCCCAAACCGCTGTTTGAAGACAACGGTACCGGAATGCACACCCATGTCAGTATCTGGAAAGATGGCAATCCGCTCTTTGCCGGTGACAAGTATGCCGGATTGTCAGATCAAGCCCTTTACGCCATCGGCGGAATTTTAAAACATTGCCGGGCGTTGTGCGCATTCACAAATCCCACCACCAATTCGTATAAACGGCTGGTGCCGGGATTTGAAGCGCCCGTAAACTTGGCGTATTCCGGTCGTAACCGCAGTGCGGCGGTTCGGATTCCCATGTATTCGACATCACCCAAAGCCAAACGGATTGAATTTAGAACGCCTGATCCTTCCTGCAATGGTTACCTCGCATTCTCGGCTATCGCCATGGCGGTATTGGACGGCATTGAAAACGAAATCGATCCCGGCGATCCGCTGGATAAGGATATTTACGGCCTGCCACCCGAAGAGCTGGCCGATATCCCATCGGCGCCGGGTTCATTGAGCGAGGCTCTGGAAGCATTGAAAGCGGACCACGATTTTCTGTTAAAAGGCGATGTCTTTACCGAAGATGCCATTGAGATGTGGATCGAGTATAAAATGGAAAATGAAGTCAATGCCGTCAATCTGCGGCCTCATCCCCATGAGTATCATCTCTATTTCGACATCTAAACCGGGTTATATCAGGATATTGGCAAAAGGCGCCCGAACAGAACCCGATATGTTCTGTTGGGGGCTGGCGCGAGCGCATGACAGGGACTTTTCGTGAAAGGCGCCTATCTCATAATTCCCATCTTTTCCATTGACCCAAGCTCCGCGATTACCAATGGAATAGGGGTGCAAAAGATTGAAAAACCTCGTTGATTCAGGTAGATAGGAGATGATTCACCAACTCACAACCCTCACCAACGAGGTGAAAACAACGATCAGACAAATTCAGTATGCGCCTTCATTTTATAACGGCTGAAATTCCAATATCTTACGGCTGGCAAAAATCTTTGCAGTATTGTGAAACTTGTCTGAATTTGACCTGATGGTGATACTTTATACATGTCGCCATCAGGTCAAATCGAATCGATTACAGTTGAGGCGATTTGGGCGGATGTTCCTTTAAATACTCAATCCGATTAAGGCCGTTGATATAAGCCTTGGCGCTGGCGGTAATAATATCGGGATCAGAGCCTTTGCCAAGAGCGATCAGGCCGTTCTCCTGTAACCGCACCGTCACTTCCCCCATGGCGTCGGTGCCACCGGTTAACGCGCTGACGGTAAACCGCAACAGCTCCGAGCGGGTTCCTGTTATTTTAGCAATGGCGTTAAAAGTGGCGTCAATGGGGCCGTTGCCGTAGGCTGAATCGGTGATCTCTTTGCCTTCGTTGGCAATTTGAACAGCGGCCATGGGTTTGACCGTGGTCCCGGCGCTGACGTTGAGATATTTGAGTGTGAAGATCTCCTCGGTGCGCAGAATTTCATCGGTGACCAAGGCCTCTAAATCTTCGTCCATCACATGTTTCTTTTTATCGGCCAGGTTTTTAAAGTTCTTGAAAATCTGGTCCAATTCAGCATCCGAAAGATCGTAGCCCAGCTCTTTTAGGTGGTCCCGCAAAGCATGACGGCCGGAGTGCTTGCCCAGCACCAACTGACTTTTATTGAGACCCACATCTTCGGGGCGCATGATCTCATAGGTCATGGGGTTTTTCAGCATGCCGTCCTGATGGATGCCCGCTTCATGGGCAAAGGCGTTGGCGCCCACAATGGCTTTGTTGGGCTGGACGATCATGCCGGTAATGATGGTTACCATACGACTGGTGGTGTGGATCAGTTGCGTATTGATTCCGCTGTCATAGGGCATAAAGTTGGGCCGGGTGTGCAGGGCCATGACGACTTCTTCCAGGGAGGTGTTTCCGGCCCGTTCGCCGATCCCGTTGATGGTCACTTCGGCCTGGCGCGCTCCGGCACTGATGGCGGCCAGAGTGTTGGCCGTGGCCAGTCCCAGATCATTGTGGCAATGAACGCTGATCATCGCCTTGTGAATATTGGGCGTATGATCCTTGATATAGCGGATCAGATCGGCGTACTCTTCGGGGATGGCATAACCCACCGTATCGGGGATGTTGATCGTCGTGGCGCCCGCTTCAATGGCCGCGCCGAACACCTTGCACAAGAAGTCGCGGTCGCTGCGGGAGGCGTCCTCGGCGGAGAATTCCACATTATCAGTGAAGGTGCATGCATATTTCACCGCATCAATTGCCGCGGCCATCACCTCATCCCGGGTTATTTTCAGCTTATACTCCAGATGGATGTCCGATGTGGCGATAAAGGTGTGGATCCTGGGGTGCGCGGCTTGAGCGACGGCGCCCCAGGCTTTGTCGATATCTTTTTTAGACGCACGCGCCAGGCCGGCTACTTGGGTCCGTTTCAGCTTTTGGGCAATATCCGACACCGCCTTGAAATCGCCCTTGGAAGCGGCGGGAAAACCCGCCTCGATTACATCCACTCCCAGGTTTTCCAGCTGGGTGGCTACCCGCAGTTTTTCGGCGGCGGTCATGCTGGCCCCTGGGGACTGTTCGCCGTCTCTTAAGGTCGTGTCAAATATGGTAATGCGTTCGGTCATGGGTTGCTCCTGTTTCTTCTCTAATATCGTCATCGTCAACGAGGATAAAGTCGTCTACATACTTGCGCATAATTCGCTGGGTGTTCTCAAAGGGGACTCTTGTTGCTAGGCCCTCGGCAAATGTATTCATTTCAGCCTCAACCATTGATCCACTTTCCCAGCTTAACTTCATGGAGGGTGCCTGAGCAGACTGCACAGCGATTATTTCAATATCTCTATTAATCGTTTTTGCTACAATACTGGTTCCACAAACTCCACTACCCGCCCCTACCGGTACGATCTCAGCTTATTTTGTGACATGGCTGTTTCCTCTTTTTATCGTGTTGATTTGGCCAGTTTATACTGAAAGCTATCTTCCAGCGCCTGCCAGCTCGCCTCGATAATATCGTGACTGACCCCGATGGTGTTCCAGATCTCATCCTGATCGCGGGATTGAATGTGAACCCGCACCTTGGCGGCCGTACCGTCGCGGCCGTCCACCACCCGAACCTTAAAGTCCACCAGATTCATCTGGTTGATCTCCGGGTAAAAGTTAATCAAGGCTTTACGCAAAGCATTGTCCAACGCCCCTACCGGGCCTTTCCCTTCCGCGGCGGTAATTTCGTGCCGATCACCCACCGAAATTTTAATGGTGGCATGGGCATAACCGTCAAAGCCCTTATCCTTTTCCATGCTGATGCGGTAAGACTCCAGGGCGAACAACGGCCGGTATTGCTTGGTTAGTTTTTGGACTAAAATTTTAAAAGAGCCGTCGGCCACATCAAACTGGTATCCGGCTGCTTCCAGTTCCTTGACTGTGGCGGCGATCTTCCGGCTGTCGTAACCGTTACCCCCCAATTCCAGATTCATCTGCTCGGCTTGATACTCAATATTGCTTTTCCCCGACAGGTCGGAAATAAGTACCCGCCGCCAGTTGCCCACCATCTCAGGGTCAATGTGTTCATAGGCCCGTGTCTCTTTGCGCACGGCCGAAACGTGGATACCGCCTTTGTGGGCAAAAGCGCTTTTACCCACAAAGGGGCGGTCGTTTCTGGGAACCAAATTGGCGGTCTCACTCACAAAGCGGGACAGTTGCCGAATCTGATTCAGGCGGTGTGACGCGATGGTGGAAATCCCCATTTTTAGACTCAGAACGGGAATCAGTGTGGTGAGGTCGGCGTTGCCGCACCGTTCACCGTAACCATTGATGGTACCCTGAACCATTTGTGCGCCGCATTTGACTGCGGTGATGGAGTTGGCCGCCGCCATACCGGCGTCGTTGTGGCAGTGGATCCCCATGGGTGCCGGCCAATGGTCATTTCCCAAGGCGGTTTTCACGGCATCCATGATTGTTTCGATTTCAAAGGGCAGGGTGCCGCCATTGGTGTCGCACAGCACCAAAAAGTCGGCGCCGTTTTCCAACGCGGCCTGCAATGTTCTGACGGCATATGCAGGGTTATCCTTATAACCGTCAAAAAAGTGCTCAGCGTCGTAGATCACCTCTTTGTCATGTCCCTTGAGCCATTTCACCGACTCGGCAATCATGGTCAAATTCTCGTTCAGGGAGTTGTCCATCACCTTGGTGACATGCAGGTCCCAGGTTTTACCAAAAATCGCCACCGCCGGTGTTTGCGCCGCTATCAACATCTGCAGGTTGTGGTCCGCTTCGGGTGTGATCTCGGGTTTACGGGTGGCGCCAAAGGCCGTGATTTTAGTTTGTTCAAAGCGGGCCGTTTGACACAGCTTGAAAAAATCGATATCCCGCCGATTGGAGCCGGGCCAACCGCCTTCAACATAGTGGATTCCCACAGCATCCAGCCGCTTGGCGATGGTCAGCTTCTCCTCGGCGGAAAAAGCGATGTTTTCACCCTGGGTGCCGTCCCGCAAAGTGGTATCATAGATAACAACCGGCACGTTGGAGGTCGCTTCCATCTTATTTCCCGCGGTTTTCCGGACGAAGCGCCCGGACTGCTTGTCCGGCGCGCCACATTTCGGAGTCATGGATTTCGTCCAGCTCTTTTTGGAGCTCTTCGCGATAATTGGGCGCGCTGTTTTTTTCCAAAGTCCGGCGGGTTTCCGAACCGTTTTTGACACTTTCATAGAGCGCCTCAAAAACCGGTTTAACCGCGTCACGGAATTTGGGCGTCCAATCCAACGCCCCGCGCTGGGCGGTGGTGCTGCAGTTGGCAAACATCCAGTCCATACCATTTTCCGCCACCAGACGGATCAGGCTCTGGGTGAGTTCCTCCACGGTCTCGTTAAAGGCTTCGCTGGGACTGTGCCCATGCTTGCGCAAAAGGTTGTATTGAGCCTCCATGACACCTGCCAAACAACCCATCAGCACCCCCCGCTCGCCTGTGAGATCACTGTAGACCTCTTTTTCAAAAGTGGTGGGGAACAGGTAGCCGGAACCGATGGCAATTCCCAAGGCCACCGCCCGCTCTTTGGCTCGGCCGGTGGCATCCTGGAAAACAGCGAAACTGGAGTTGATCCCGCTGCCGTCCAGAAAGTTGGTACGCACCGTCCGGCCGGAACCTTTGGGTGCGGCCAAAATGACGTCGACATCCTTCGGTGGCACAATTCCCGTTTGATCTTTATAAACAATACCGAAACCGTGGGAGAAGTAGAGAGCGTCTCCGGGTTTCAAACAGGACTGCACCGTTTTCCAGGTGGCCACCTGGCCGGCGTCGGAGAGCAGATATTGAATCACCGTTGCTCGCCTTGCAGCCTCTTCGATGGAGAGAAGGGTTCTTCCCGGAATAAAACCGTCATCAATCCCCTTTTGCCAGGAAGCACCGCCCTCCCTTTGACCCACAATCACCTTCAATCCGTTATCGCGCATATTGAGCGCCTGGCCCGGCCCCTGGACCCCATAACCCAAAATGGCGATTATTTCATTTTTTAATATTTCACGGGCTTTTTCCAAGGGGAATTCATCGGCTGTAATGACCTCTTCCATGACGCCGCCGAAATCGATGTTTGCCATTTTTGTTCCTTTCGTTACAAATTGATAAACCTTGAATTAATGAGATTCACGCCCCAGGGCAATCATACCTGTACGGGCGATCTTTTTAATACCCATCGGTTTTAACAGTTTGATCAGTGCCTTCAACTTTTCCTGGGTGCCGGTCACCTCAATGATGTAATGTTCTGTACCCACGTCCACCACTTTACAGCGGAAAATATCGACAACACGTAAAATCTCGGCGCGGAACTCCGCTCTGGCCTGTACGCAAATCAGCGCCATCTCCCGTTGAACCGAATCGGGACCGGTGAGATTGGCGGTTTTTACTACATTGATCAACTTGTTTAATTGCTTTTCAATCTGCTCTAAAATCTTGGCATCGGCCCGGGTGACCAATGTGATGCGGGATATTTGCGGATCAATGGTTTCCGCCACACACAAGCTTTCGATATTATATCCGCGCCCGGAAAATAGACCCGTCACTCTGGAGAGAACGCCGGGCTCGTTGTCTACCAACATGGTGATCACGTGTTGGTCGTCAATCATGGTATAACTCCTGTTATAAGTTGAAGACTGATTGTTCCGATTTACACCAGCAACATTTCCGTGTTGGACGCCCCGGCCGGTACCATGGGATAGACATCTTCCTCCTTTTCCACCAAAAAGTCCATGATGGTGGGTCCGGGATGGTTTAGCCCTTCATTTAAGACATCCACCACATCGTCCGGCTTGAGGGCGCGTAGCCCTTTGGCGCCGTAAGCCTCGGCCAGTTTGACAAAGTCCGGTGCACAACCCATATCGGTACAGGCATACCGTTTTTCATAAAAGAGCTCCTGCCATTGCCGCACCATGCCTAAATACTGGTTGTTTAAAATCAGCACCTTGATCGGTAAGCCGTACTGCATCGCCGTTCCCAGTTCCTGGATGTTCATCTGTATGCTGCCGTCGCCGGCCACATTCACCACCAGCTTGTCGGGCATCGCCAATTGGGCCCCGATGGCTGCGGGCAGTCCGAAACCCATGGTACCCAAGCCGCCTGAGGTGATAAAGTGATCCGGCTGATCAAAATGGTAGTATTGGGCCGTCCACATCTGATGCTGGCCCACATCAGTGGTGACAAGGGCCTTGCCTTGGGTCAATTCATACAGTTTTTCCAACACAAACTGCGGCTTAATGTGTGATTTACCCTGGGTATATTTTAAAGGAGTATTTTCCTTCCAATGGGCAATCTGATCAAACCACGGCTTGCGGTCTTTCTGATGATCACGAACGCCATTGGCTTTGACCAGTTTGATGAGTTCATTTAGCGCCAAGCGGCAATCCCCCACAATAGGGATGGTCACCGGCACGTTTTTACGGATCGAGGTGGGATCGATATCCACATGAACGATTTTGGCGTTGGGGGCAAAGGTATCCAGCTTGCCGGTCACCCGGTCGTCAAAGCGCACGCCAAATGAAAACATCAGATCACAGGTGTCCATGGCCATATTGGCACGGTAGGTGCCGTGCATGCCCGGCATCCCCAGCCAAAGCGGATCACTCCCGGGAAAACCGCCCAAGCCCATCAGTGATGCCGTCACCGGAATATTCAGCAGGCGCGCGAATTCGGTCAACTCTTTGGAGCAATGGGATAAAATGACGCCGCCGCCAATATATATCATCGGTTTTTGGGCCTCTTTGGTTAAATCCAACGCTTTTTTTACCTGCTTTTTGTTGGGTTCGTAGTGAGGCTGATACGACTTCATTTTGGGTGTGCCCGGATCTTTATATTCGATGGTTTGCTTCATCACATCTTTGGGTAAATCCACCAGAACAGGTCCGGGACGGCCCGAACGGGCAATGTGAAAGGCCTCCCGGATCATCCGGGCCAGATGTTCGATCTTCTTCACCAGATAATTGTGTTTGGTGCAGGGACGGGTAATGCCAACGATGTCAACTTCCTGAAAGGCGTCGTTGCCGATGAGCGGGGTAGGCACTTGGCCTGTAAAGACCACTACCGGAATGGAATCCATGTAGGCATCGGCCAAACCGGTCACCGTATTTGTGGCGCCGGGGCCGGATGTCACCAGACATACACCGACACTATTTTTGGCCCGGGCGTATCCTTCGGCAGCATGGACGGCGCCTTGCTCGTGGCGCACGAGGATATGCCTGAACTCATGGCCGTTTTGTTCCAATTCGTCGTAAATATCGATTACCGCACCGCCGGGATAACCAAAAATAGTATCGACCCCCTCTTCAGCGAGTAATTTTAAGAATATCTGGGCGCCTGTCAGTTGCATGATGCCTCCTTTGACAATGTTACCAAGGCTAAAAAAAACCGTCATCCGCTGAACGGATAACGGTTTTTTAATGCTGTTGGGTTTGCTCAGACCATTATCCGCCCTGTGCCTGGTTAAGGACGATGACGCCCCCGACCAGAATACCGATCAGGCTGACAAGGCTAAACAGATTAAACATGGAGTTGCACTCTGAAATAGTTTATTTGCTAAATCTGTAAGAAGATCCCTAGCGCTTGTCAAGTTAAATTTTGATTTAATTGAATTATTTTGCGCTCGGGTCACATGTGGGTCCCAAATCCACCGCCTACATGTGTATGGTCTCCATTTGAAGCCACATGGCGGCTCTTCAAATCACTTCACGTCCGATGGATGCGCATTTCTCTTTTTACAGGCCGGAAAATGATCCATCCGGCCGAT
>Ga0209788_1000008_pt1 | contig 78962 bp, 56 predicted proteins | sample WorMetLIZISLAND1_2_FD_187415 | JGI IMG/M metagenome (GOLD analysis project Ga0209788, IMG submission 187415) | Marine gutless worms symbiont microbial communities from Max Planck institute for Marine Microbiology, Germany - Olavius clavatus LIZARD... ...
GCAGCTTCCCGCCAAAGGGTAAATCAAAATCCTCAAATTGACGCTGATGGATGTTGTTTCGATACATGAGACCTGCCGATAAAGTGCAAGGGTTTGGTGCCTTATGGCTATGTTTCGCTTTCACTTCCAAGGACGAAAATAGCATAATAATGTAAATTTATCAAGTGATTATATGTTATTCAGGAAGCCCTAATTAGTAGCACTGCATTTATCATTGCCACTTTAGTGAATCTTATAAGTGGAGCAAGTTCCATTTCCCTGAAAACACGTTCATCTTTTGAAACAATATCACCTCGTCTTGCATATGCTGTATTCACTATATTTACAGAAAGCGTTAAATGACCATCCAAGGCAAACCTCAGTATATCCGCTTCACTGACTTCTTCTTCCATCAGTTTTGACAGGGATTTGGCCGCTTCTGGAATTGTGAGCCATTTTTTCAAAGCCATCAGTTTGCTCTGTTTTTTTGCCATTATGATTTCCCTCCCGACATACACTTTTACTGTTGCGGCTTCTAAAAACCAATTTTCCGTTTCGGCGTGCTCTCCGATTCAATCATCTGTTTTATGGCGTCAAATACAATTTGAAAATTCCGATCATACCTTTTTTCCATGGCCTCAATTTTCCGTTTCAGCTTTTCATAACCGGACAGCATGTGCCTGATCTTTGTAAAGGCTCGCATAATCTGGATATTTACCTGAATGGCCCTTTTGCTGCGAAGAACACTTGAAAGCATGGCAATACCCTGCTCGGTAAAGGCCATGGGCGCATAGCGCGTTCCACCCCAACTTGAGGCGTCAATTTGGCGCCTCAAGATTTCCAGTTCTTCTTTGGATAATTCGAACATAAAATCTGACGGAAAACGATCGATATTTCTCCGGACGCTCCGCTTCAAGACCTTGGTTTCAACCTGGTAGAGTTCTGCCAGATCCCGATCCAGTATCACCTTCACCTTGCGGATACGATAGATTTTGCTTGTGATTCTTTCGACAGGTATAAGTTCCATTTCAGTATCCTTTTGAGCCGGCGGTTCTTCTTTTTCAATATGACCCCTTTTTTTCGCCCACTCAAGCCACGGCACGTCAATTTTCTTTCTCTCTGCCCAGATAATAAAATCCTTCACAGGGTAACGATCCTTTTCCCTGTCCAAATGATCTCCGCTATACCATATTGAACAGAGGTCCCTGAATTTTCGTTCGTATTTTTCATGAATTGTTTTGACGGTTTCAAAAATTTGCCGTGCCTGTTTGTCGTTGATGGGTTCAGGAAGCATACCGCCAATAGCGTCTGAAAGTAACTTGGAAGCGGACTTTTCCATATCCCCATCTTTTATTTCTTCTCGGGCTAGCTCAAGAATATCTTGAACATCTTGTGCCACGGGGTCAGAGATGGTATCATCAAGAAGCTCATGAAGTTTGTCTGCACCCATCCGTAGAATCCACCATTGAAAAATTTTCCCGAACGCTTCACCTGCATCCAATGGGTGAAGAACCCGAATTTGAAAATTCGGGGCTTTAAGATTTTCTTTAATGATAGAATCCGGAGGGGTTTTCTCAGGCAGAATCTTTGATTTTTTTGGAGAGAGACCTGATAAAAGCAGTAGGCCGTCAACTTCACTCCAATTATCGTACTGAAGAAAAAGGGGCAAATCTGATTCATCATATTCAATCTTTTTGATGAATTGACCATATTCATCTGCCATCGCATCACCTGTTTTTTTTGTTATCGCTGTTTTTTATTTGATCCAGATAATCGGCCCAATGCTGCATCATCTTCCGACGCTCCGGCAGATGTTGGGCGTGGTTATCGGCCGCCTTGATGCTGTTTCGTTCCGCATGGGCCAGTTGGCGTTCGATCACGTCCGAAGGCCAGCCCTGTTCGTGCAGTATGGTGGACGCCATGGCCCTGAAGCCGTGGCCGGTCATTTCATCCTTGCCGTAGCCCATCCGCCGCAGCGCCGCCAAGACGGTGTTGTTGCTCATGGGCCGCCGGCCGGTACGCAAAGAGGGGAAAACGTATTTGCTCCGGCCTGTAAGAGGCCTGATCTCCTTTAAAACGGCGCGGGTCTGTTTGGCAAGGGGTACGATGTGCATGGTGCGGGATTTCATCTTTTCCGCCGGGATTCTCCATTCCGATTTTTCAAGATCGATCTCCCGCCATTCGGCCTTTCGCAGTTCACCGGGCCGTACAAACGTCAAGGGGGCCAGTTTCAGGGCGCTTCGGGTAATGATGTGGCCCTGGTATCCAGCGATGGCCCTAAGCAGTTCTCCGGCCTGTTTCGGGTCTGTAATGGCGGCCATGTGTCTGGATCGGGCCGGTTTCAAAGCGCCTTTCAGGTCGGCGCTGGGATCCCGTTCAGCCCGGCCCGTGGCAATGGCGTAGCGGAATATCTGTCCGCAGGTCTGTTTGATCCGGTGAGCTGTTTCAACCGCGCCCCGATCTTCAATTCGCCGCAGGGTGGATAGGAGGTCAGGGGCATTTATGGCTGATATGGGCTTTGGGCCTAACCATGGGAAGACGTTTGCTTCCAGTCGCCGGAGAATTGATCCGGCGTGGCCCTCTGTCCAGGTATGTCTGTTTTTAGTGAACCATTCCCTTGAAACGGATTCAAAGCTGTTGGTTGCTTCATCCATTTGCAGGGCCTTGGCGTCCCTTTTGTATTGAACAGGATCAATGCCCTGTGCAATCAGCTTTTTGGCTTCTTCCCGCTTTGTTCTGGCCTCTGATAAGGTCACTGTCGGGTAAACACCCAGGGCCAGGGTTCTTCGTTTACCCAAAAACCGGTAATCAAGGCGAAAGTATTTTCCGGTCTTGTTGACCAAAAGATACATTCCCCGGCCATCGGTCAGTTTATAGGGCTTCTGTCCCGGTTTGGCGTTTTTAATGGCGGTACTTGTCAACGCCATGACGGTATCTCCTTTTATGATTGACCAGATACCGCACAAGATACCGTCAGATTAACGGGATGTCAATAGATGTTGCTGGAAGCCGCCGGAAAGAAAAAACCCCGAAAACGCTTTGTTTTCAGGGATTAATGTTCTTTATGGGGTACCCTTGGAATGGGTTTTGGTGGAGGCGGCGGGAGTCGAACCCGCGTCCGAAGACAGTCCGCAGCGGCGTCTACATACTTATTCCGGAATTTACATCTCGCTGGTCAAAACGCGTCCGAACTCGCTTAGTGACAAGCCAACCTGTTTACGGTTTCGCCAAAACCGGAACAGGCGGCCGGGTTTGACTATCCCGCTGGTCGACGCCCTTGCCGGGTTCGCGGGAGAGACCCGGCAGGACGGCAGTAGCTCTAAGCGGCTACGGCGTATGCATAATCATCTGCGATTATGTTTATGTTCCACCGTTTAACGAGCAGGCGGAAACCTCGGTATGCAGCCGATGCTTCGATATCCCCGTCGAAGCCGTTGCGCCCCCAAATTTTGAAAGAACAAGCCGTTCCCTGGTTTTTGACGACCGGAATCGGGTATTTGGATAATAAGGCGGTCGGGGAGTCCTGTCAAACGAAAATAAGAAGGGGTAAGGCGCCCTATTTGCAACCGCTGCTACGTAACCCCGTAGTAGCGCCGCTGGCGGGCCAGGTCGCGCTCCTGGTCCCGGCGGCGGATGGATTCGCGCTTGTCGTGGCGCTTTTTACCACGGGCCAGGGCGAGCTTGAGTTTCACTTTGCTGCCCCGGAAATAGAGCTTTAGAGGGATCAGGGTGTAACCTTTTTCATTGACCTTGCCGATGAGCCGTTTGATCTCATGTTTGTGCAACAACAGTTTGCGCGGGCGCAGGGGGTCGTGACCACCTTGGTGAGCGTGAGTGTAGGGGCTGATGCGTAGCTGATGAACCCACACTTCACCATTCTTGATGGTGGCATACGCATCTTTCAGGTTGGCGCGGCCATCGCGCAAAGATTTAACTTCCGTGCCCAAAAGAACCATCCCGGCCTCGAAATCATCCTCCAACGTGTAATCGTGCCGCGCTTTACGGTTTTCGGCGATTCTAATGATAGAATCTTTAGGCAAGGGGAACCTCACCATCGTCGGGGGTGGTCATCTTCCGGATCAGCTCACCGTAGTGGGATTGGATCAGAACCTGGGCTTCGCCGGAGGATTTACAGGCAAAGATATCGTCGGTAAATTGACGGGCCTCGTCCCGGTTCAAAGAGCGGATCATACACTTGACCGCGGGGATCGCCTGGGGGTTCATGCTCAGCTCGTCCAACCCCAATCCCAATAGGATGGGCAGATATTCCAGCTCGCCGGCCATTTCGCCGCACATATAAACCTTGACATCGTTTTTGCGGCCCACGGTCACCACGTTGCGGATCATCTGCAAGACCGCCGGATGGAGTGGTTGAAAAAGCGTTTCAACAGCGCTGTTGCCCCGATCAATGGCCAGGGTGTATTGAATCAGGTCGTTGGTCCCGATACTGAAAAAGTCCACCCTGGGGGCTAACAGCTCAGCTACCAGCGCCGCGGCAGGGACTTCGATCATGATCCCGATCTCAATATCGCGTTGGTGGTTTGTACCTTTGGCGGCCAGTTCCCCGGCAGCCTGATCCAGCAGCGCAATGGTTTGATCAATTTCCGACGGCAGGCTGATCATGGGCAGCAGGATGCGCACTTTGCCATGGACTGCCGCGCGCAAAATGGCCTTTAGCTGGCTGATGAAGAGCTCCGGCCGGGCAAGACAGTAACGGATGCCCCTCAATCCCAAGGTGGGATTGAGTTCGGTGGTGCGTCGGTTTTTGGAAAGGGCTTTGTCACCGTTGACATCCAGAGTACGAATGGTGACCGGCTTGGGCGCCATCACCTCCACCACATCCCGGTAGTGGGTGTACATCTCTTCTTCGGTGGGAAAGCGGTACTTGCCCACAAATTGAAACTCGGTGCGATAGAGCCCGACACCGTCGGCGCCGTGATCCTTGGCCGTTACCACTTCGGAAAAAAGCTCGATATTGCTCATGACGGGAACATCAATACCGTCCCGGGTGACGGCCTGGCAGTTGCTTTGGCGCAACAACCCGGCCTGAAAGATTTCGAATTTGTAACCTTTCTCTTCGTAGGCGATAATGGTATCTTCGTCCGGGTGGATCACCACGTTGCCGTCGATGCCGTCCACAATAATCAGATCATCGTTTTGAATCCGCCGGGTGGCCGTGGAAGCGCCCAACACCGCAGGGAGTTGCAGCGTACGTGCGATAATGCCTGTGTGGGAAGCCCTGGCGCCCACATCGGTAACAAACCCCTTGATTTTTTCAAGGTTGATCTGGCTGGTTTCGGCGGGAGAGAGATCGGGCGCCACCAGTATGACCCGCTTGTTGATTTCGGCGATATTGACCCCATTGGCTCCGGCCAGGTGACGCAGAATCCGATCGGATACCTGGACCACATCCATGGCCCGCTCTTTTAAATATTGATCCTCCATCTCCTGAAAAATCTGTTTGACGGCCGCCACCACTTTCTTCAGGGCCCATTCGGCATTGATCCGTCCTTTTTTAATTGTATCAATGGTGCGGGTGTAGAGCATTTTGTCCCGTAAAAGCAGTTCGTGGGCTTCAAGGATGGATCCATGGCCGTTAAACTCTTTTTTTGAGGTCTTAATGATGGTCCGCAGTTCTTTACGCGACCGGCTGACCGCTGATTTGAAGCGGTTGACCTCCTGGTCCAGCAGATCTTCGGGAATACTGTAGTTTTGAATCACGTCCACCCCTTCGGTATCCACCAAGTAGGCTTTACCGATACAGATGCCGGGTGATGCGGCGATGCCGTCAATGCGGATTTCCCGACTCATATAGGCGTTTCTCCCGAAAGTTGGTCGCACATTTTTTTCAACACCGCTGAATCTTGAGGATCTTCCACCTCAATAATCAGGCGGCCGTTCCTGCCACAACCCAAAGATAGAATTTCCAGTACCTCTTTGGCATCGGCTTTACGATTGTTGGCGTAGATATAGACCGCTCCGTGAGCCATTTGCGCGGTTTGCGCCAGTTGGGCCGCCGGCCGGGCGTGAAGCCCCAAAGGGTTTGCCATGATGATATTTTGTTTCAATGCGGGCATGGCGCTTAAAAAAGGATCATTCCCACAAAGGGTTGTCTTGTACATACACTTTAGGGATACGGGCTGTCAGCGCCGCTGTTATTTCATAGTTAATGGTACCCAGTTGCCGCGCCAGGCTGTTGGCCGACAAGACCGTATCGTGCTGTTTTCCGAAGACCACCACCTCGTCGCCGGTTTGGACATTCGGGATATGGCCCACATCAAGCATGGTGAAATCCATGCAGACCCTTCCCGCCACCGGGGCTTCCTGACCTTTTACCAACATCTTACCGACGGACGAAAGATTCCGGCGATATCCATCGGCATAGCCGATGGGGATCGTTGCGATGCGGGTCATTTTTTTGGCCCGCCAGGTTGCACCATAACTGACCGGGGTACCGGAAGAGACCGTTTTTAATTGAACGATCCTGCTTTTTAAGGTCATGGCGGGGCGCAACTTTATCCCGTAAGAGGGGACTGTGTCAAATGGTGAAAGACCGTAAATGGCGATACCCGGCCGGACCATATTGAAATGGGCTTCGGGCAGAGTGATCAGGGCGGCGCTATTTGCGGCGTGAACATGGTTTATATTCAGCCTGTTGAAGGCAAGTTCTTCGGTTATCTGTTTGAATTTCAGGAGCTGTTCACGGGCCATGGGTTCATGCGGTCTGTCCGCTGCGGCGAAGTGGGTGGACAGTCCTGTCAAGTGGATACCGCGCAAGGCGGATATGGCGCGGATGGATTGCCCCAATTCGGCGTTATTGGGAGATTGGGCAGATACGGGAAACCCGAGACGGCCCATACCGGTGTCGATTTTCACATGCACGGCCAGTTTTTTTCGCTGTTGGTCGGCCAGGGTTGAGTAGGCCCGGGCCGTTTCCAGGTTATAAACGGTTTGGTGGAGCTGATGCGTTAACAGAATCCCGGTCATATCCGGCGGTGTGTATCCGAAAATGAGGATCGGCGCGGCAATCCCGGCCCGGCGCAGTGTGATGGCCTCCTCGATCCTGGCAACCCCTAAAAAAGAGGCGCCGTTGGCCAGGGCGGTCCGGGCGCAGGGAACCGCCCCGTGGCCGTAGCCGTCGGCTTTGACCACCGCCATCAAATTGACATCCGGCGCCAACCGGGCCTTTAGCTGACGGATATTATGGGCGATGGCGTCAGTATTCACCTCTGCCCACAGTAGTTTGGGGTGGATCGTGTGTTCAGTGGTCATTTGGGTGGTGATAACAGGGCAATCTGTTCGGTTGTCTCGGGAGCAGGGGCCCCTGTTATATCCTTATCCGGGAGGGTCGATGTAAACAATGCTTTTGCCCGATAAGAGCTGCGGACCAGGGGCGCACTGGCCACATCGACAAAACCCATGGATATCGCTTTATCCTTATATTTTAAAAAGGTGTCCGGTGAAACATATTCCTTTACCGGAAGGTGATTTATTGACGGTCGCAAATATTGTCCCAAGGTTAATAACCGGCAATCAGCGGCCAGCAGATCTTCAAAAACAGTGTAGAGTTCATCCCGGGTTTCACCCAGCCCCACCATGAGTCCCGATTTAGTGGGAATTTCCGGGGCCATGCGGGCGGATTGGGTTAACAGCGTCAAGGATTGTTGATAATCGGCCTGGGACCGAACTGCGGGATATAGACGGGGTACCGTTTCGATATTATGGTTGAGAATGTGCGGAGACGCATCGAGGACGGTTTTTAGGGCAGGCCGGGATCCTTGAAAGTCGGGAATCAGCACTTCGATCTGGGCCCGGGGCAATTTTTCACGTAATTGTTCAGTGGTGGCTGCAAAATGAGCCGCACCCCCATCCGGCAGATCATCCCGGGTAACGGAGGTAACCACCACATAGTCGAGTTGTAAGGCTTGGGCGGCCTCAGCCACCCGGGATGGTTCATTCGGGTCCGGCGGCCCTTGAGGGTTTTTGGCCACCGCACAAAATCCGCATGAACGTGTACAACGGGACCCCAGAATCAAAAAGGTCGCCGTACCGCTGGAAAAGCATTCCCAGATGTTGGGGCAGTTGGCCTCCTGGCAAACCGTATGCAATTGGCCATTTTTTAATACGGCGCGAATATTTTCATATTGAGCGTTACCGGGTAAACGTCGTTTGAACCACTCGGGTTTTGGTTTCATCTGCATTAAATCAGGTTCCGATATATCGGTTTTACATCAATAAAAGGCTGCCGGCGCTACAATCCCGGCTGCGTGGTTCTTACATAAAAGATAGTTCCTTTTAACGGGGGAATCAATTACGGCCGCACCTTGATTTGGTAGATAAAGTAGTTCGTTGGTGTTGGATGTCAAAACCTGTTTCAATCCGGGTGAGTTGACAGTGTTATTGCCTCCGGTTATAGTTTGCATGCCGTGGCATTACAATAAAAATAAGATATATTAAAGGGTTATGAGACGATCGCCTGGCAAAATCGGCCGTAACGCACCTTGCCCCTGCGGCAGCGGTAAAAAATTTAAACGCTGTTGCGGGGCGGATAAGAAAGGAAGAGCCTTACATATGGCCGAGCATTATCTCAATCAATACAACATTTGCTTAAAAACGCCTGAGCAGGTTGAAGGGATTCGGATAGCGGGTCGTCTGGCCCTGGCGATATTGGATTTGGTGGAGGATCATCTGCGGCCCAATATGGCTACCGATGAGATCAACACCCTGGTGCATGATTTTACCATCGCCCACAAGGCGATTCCCGCTCCTCTCAACTACCGCAACAGTTATCCCAAAAGCGTCTGTGTGTCGGTGAATGAGGTGATTTGCCACGGCATTCCCGGAGAACGGGTGATTGAAGAGGGGGATATCGTCAATGTGGATGTCACCCCGATTTTAGACGGATTTTACGCCGACGCCAATAAAACGTTTATTGTGGGAAAGGCTTCGCCCGAGGCCCATAAAATTACCGCGGTGGCCCGCGAGTGCTTGCGCCGGGGCATGGTCATGGTGAAACCGGGCAATACCATCGGTGATATCGGCTGGGCCATTCAGCAATACGCCGAGAAAAGCGGCTGCTCCGTTGTACGTGAGTTTGTAGGGCACGGTGTCGGGCTTGAATTTCACGAAGCGCCCCAAGTCCCCCATTACGGCAGAAAAGGCGAAGGGATTCCCCTGGCCCCGGGGATGGTTTTTACCATTGAGCCGATGATCAATTTAGGCGGCCCGAAATTGCGGATTTTGGAGGATACCTGGACGGCTGTGACCCTTGACGGATCGCTCTCCGCCCAGTTTGAACAGACAATTCTGGTAACTGAAAACGGGATGGAGAGTTTGACGCCGTATCCTTTGCAATAAGAGACCTTTACAGGACATCTATTATCCCGAATTTTGCATGAAATTTTACCGGAAAATTATCTATATTTGATATTTCAGCTTGTTACCATATGTTTACGGTTATTTCCTAAACACCGTTTGGGTGTTTTGACATTGGTAACAGATTTGGTAAAATTTCATCCGGACGGACGCTCACGGGCTGCGTCCATTGGCTGTGTTATCAAGGGCTCGCAGTATTAGAATACAGCTTCGCCCTTGCTGCCTTGCCAATGAACCCATCCGTGGCGTGCAAAATCCGGGATTATTGAGTTTTATATGAAACGTCTTACCAAATATGTACAAAAAGCAAGACTTTCATCGTTCGTTGTGGCTGTTTACGGCCATGGCGGTTCGTCTGAGACGGACCCAAATTGCCGGCCGAGGCGCAAACAAAAAGGAATTTATGAATGCCGGGTGGAAAGAAACCAGTAACGGAAAGCATTCTTATTTTGGGGCTGGGCGGGGTAGGCACCTTTTTGGCCAAACGGCTGGTCCATGAAGGCTATGCCGTAACAGCCATTGAGTTGGACAGCCGCTTGATCCGGCATGTAGACGGCTACTTGGACGCACGGTTGATTCACGGCTCGGCCATGCGGCTGGACTGCTGGCGGGAGGCCAACGTCGAAAACATGGATGTGCTGATTGCCGTCACCAATAATGACGCGGTCAACATGATGGCCTGCATGATCGCTCATCGGTTCGGTATCCCGTTAAAGATCGCCAGGGTGCGTTCATTGGATTTTAGCCGGCCTGACGCGGTGGTAAGCGCCGATGATCTTAAAATCGATCTCTTTATCCATCCCGAAGAGTTGGCCGCCCAGGAGATCGTTCGCCTGGTCAAACGCACCGCCGGTAACGAGATCATCGATATTGCCGACGGGCAGATTCAGCTCCTGGCCACACGGGTGCATACCGAATCACCGTTGGCCAACTGCAAACTCAAAGAGCTCGCCATGAGCTACAACACCTTTCCGTTCAGGGTGGTGGCCATTGCGCGGGGAATTACGACGATCCTGCCCGGCGGTGAACATGAAATTTTACCCCAGGATCAGGTGCTGATTATGACGGCCAAACAGGATATGTCCAAACTGATGGCGCTGACCGGTGTTAAAGAGGAGCGCCGCCATCGGGTGATGATTTTGGGCGGCGGCCGGGTTGGTACCCGTGTGGCTGAATTGATGGGAAAAGATGCCCGGGTCAAAATCGTTGAAAAAAATGAAGCCAGGGCTGCTGAACTGAGCCATGCCCTGAACCATGCCGAAGTGCTCCACGGAGACGGGTCCGATGCCGACACCCTGGAATTGGCCGGATTGGAGGATATCGACACTTTTATCACGGCTACCGGGGAAAACGAAACCAATATCATGAGTTCCATGTTGGCGAAGCATCTTGTCGCCTCCGGGAATGAAGAGGATCGCAGTCACAAACGCAAAACCATATCTATGGTGAATAAAGAGAAGTATTTGGTGTTGGCCGCCACCAGCGGCTCCGATATTGCGCTCAATAAAAAGGTTTTGGCCGCCAATGAGATCTTAAAATTTATCCGCCGGGGTGAATTGCTCTCGGTGGCCCATCTGCACGGCTTTGACGCCGAGGTGGTGGAAATCCTGGCGGCGCCCAAATCGCCCGTTACCAAGCTGCCCCTCTCCAAACTCGACCCGGCCTATCACGGTAAAATTCTGATGGGAGGTGTTTTCCGTGATGATCAATGGCAAATCGCTGTGGGCGACACCCAAATTTTGGAAAACGAGCGGGTCATCATGGTCTGCAAGTCGCTTCACTTAAAGGATGTGCATACGCTTTTTTTGGGGTAACCGTGTCGTACAGGTCCAAAAATTCTTGAAAAGAGAAGGAAATGAGACCCTTGCATAACACCCTTTTGGCCCAATTTCGGCGTCCGGCTCAAAATGGTATCCTCGAAGCCTTTGACCCTTCGGTTACTTTTTCCAGAATGATGGGTAGAAGATGACCAGCGCTGAAAACATCTCCAGGCGACCCACCAGCATATTGTAGGAGAGAAACCACTTCCCCGCATCGGAGATAAAGGCGTAGTTTTCCGAAGGCCCGACGGCGCCAAAGCCCGGCCCGATGTTCATCAAGGTGGCAATCACAGAACTCATGGCGGTTACATAGTCCATATTGTCGGTCAGAACCATCACACAGCCACCGATGAGAATCAGGAAAATATTGACAATGAAATAACAGACAGAGAGATAGATAATGGAGTCATCCACCGACCGCCGGTTGAGGCGTACAGAGATGATTGACATGGGTTGAAAAAAGATTTTTTTGATAGCAGCCGCCATAAATTTATAAATCACCACGTAGTGAACAATCTTGATGCCGCTGGTGGTGGATCCGGCGCAGGCGCCGATAAAGCAGACAGCATAGAGAAACATCTGAGACGCCTGGGGCCAAAGTTCGTAATCGGCGGTGGTAAATCCGGTGGTGGTCAAAAGGCTGGTGACCTGAAAAGTTCCGTAGCGGATAGAATCCATCAACCCGTAGGTACTTTCCTTCCATAAAATCAGGGAGACCATGCCGCAAAAAAAGAATATGGCCCCTACATACCAGCGGAACTCCGTATTGATGAATAGGCTGCGAAAGTCGCCTCTCACCATCTGGTAGAAAAGAACAAAGGTCATTCCGCCCAAGAACATGAAAATGATGATGATCCAGTCAAAATAGGCGCTGTTGTAATGACCGATGCTGGCGTTGTAAGGTGAATAACCCGATGTGGAGACGGTGCCAAAAGCGTGGCAGAGAGAGTCAAATAGCGACATGCCCCCGGCGCACAGTAAAACGACCTGGGCCAGGTTCAATACCAGGTAGATGATCCAGAGACGCACCATGGTATCACGGTTGCGGGCGTGGAATTTTTCCTTGGTGATGACCTGGCCCGGCGACGATTCGGCCCGGAAAATTCTAAGGCCCCCCATGCCGTGGGGGAGAAAAATCACCGTTAGGGTCAAAAAACCCATCCCGCCCAGCAGATGGGTCTCGCTGCGCCAGAAAACCAGCCCACGGGGGACAACCTCGATACTGGTGAGAATTGTGGCGCCGCTGGTGGTGTAGCCGGACATCATTTCGAAAAAGGCGTCGGTAAACGACGGAATTGAGCCGTGAATGACAAAGGGCAAGGCGCTCAAGGCGGAGACAAAAATCCATCCGAAGGCGGCGATAAAAATGCCGTCCTTACCCCCCAGGTTGTGGTGTTTGCGAAATCCCCACCATAAAGGCGCCCCTATTAAAAGGGTGATAACGATGGAGGCGAAAATGGCGTTAAAATCGCCGTCGCCGTAAATGGCTGCGCAAATAAGCGGGGCCACCATGGAGATGCCGGTGACCAGAAAGAGGGTTCCGAATACATGAAAGATGGAGAAAAAATGCATATCTGTCTTGCCGGCCCACCCGTCTTCAGGTTGCCGATTTTGCAGGCTCCTCTCACATGTTTTGGACAGCCCCACGTTTCGACAACCTGTTTCCGGTTGTAAAAGGATATTGTTTGTTCGGGCATTTTAAACGTCTTTCTTCAAACTTTTCAACCCATATGGGCACACCGCCGAGCAGATCCCGCAGATGTGGCCGCGGTGGTACCGGCAATAGTGCTCTTTTTTCCATTGATCACAGATCTGCACATCCAGCATTGCCCGGCGCGGAACCCCCGGCTGCCAGGCCGTACCCGTTAGCGCCTTGGCCGGGCAGGCATCGACACATTGGGTGCATTGGCCGCAAAAGTGACGCTCCACCGCCGGTCCGCAAGGCAAAGCCATATCGGTAAAGACCGTTCCCAATCGGACCCAGGAACCCAAACGGTGGGTGATCAACTGGCAATGACGACCGATCCAGCCCAACCCTGCCCGTGTGGCGGCGGTTTTGTGGGGAAATTCACCCTTGACGGCCACCGCATCGGTACGTTCCGAGGCGGCCAGCGGCTTGGCGTGATAGCCTCGGGCGCCAAGCCCGGCGGCCAGGGTTGCCGCCAATTGATTGATGCGATGATTCACCCGTTCATATTCGTCGGCGTACGGTTGATTGGGTCCGCTTTGAATACTCGCCATAATACGCGGGTTCATGGGCAGCGCCCAGGAAAGGGCAAAGGGGAAGCGCTTTCCGTTTTCATCCACAGGCGTGGCGAAATTTCGCAAATCCGCAGCACCCCATAAAGGCACCTGGTGGGTATCCATCCATTGGGTCACCCAGGCGGGAAAGAGATTGTCAATGCTTGGCAAAACAGCTCGCAAATTGAGGGTCGATTCACCGAGACCTTTTCGTACCCCCTGAATGCTATCGTGGTAGGCGGTACTGGATTTGAACCAGTGACTTCTACCGTGTGAAGGTAGCACTCTCCCACTGAGTTAACCGCCCGGATCATGGCAACTTATAATGCCGGGCACAGGTTGCGTCAAGGGTTTTTTCGGGCGGCATGGGGGTTGATTGTCGTCCCGGCCGGGCGTTGTAAAAGATTATACTTGCGTTTCAGACCGATTCCTGAAAAAAGAAAGCTTTCCAAGGAGATGCCCGCACGCCTGATGCGCCTGTATTTCACCCGAAACCGTTGTGATTGATCCAGGAAGGCCCCGTATGGCATCGGATTCAACAACCGTTTGCAAGATTCAAATTGCCGCCGCCGGTCGCCAGTTGGACGTCGCAGCGGGCAGGACATTGGCCGATATGTTGCGCGAAGCGGGGATTCCCTTGCGGGCCGATTGCGGCGGTAACGGTAAATGCGAAAAATGCGGTGTGAAGATACGGTCCGAAGATCCGGCGGCAACGGATGGCTGGGAGGCCGTTTTGGCTTGCCAGACAACCGTTGGCAGCGATCTTGAAATTGACCTCATCGCCGAGAACTGCATCGATACTGCCACGGTGCGTAATAAATTAACCGGCCGCCGGCCGGCTCTTGGCCCTGTTTTTCCCCGTTCCGGCGGCCGGCCGGTTCTGGCCGTGGACCTGGGCACCACCACCCTGGCCGGATTTTTGTGCGACCGCAAAGAGGGCCGGGTGTTGGGCGCCGCCTCTTTGCGCAATCCCCAGGCGATTTTCGGCGCCGATGTGGTTAGCCGCATGACCGCTGTGATGAAAGATGACGGACACCTTGAGACCTTGCAAGCCATTGTGGGCCGGGCCATTGCCAATATCGCCAAGTCGCTTTGCAAAAAAAATGATGTTGATGTGACCGATCTGGGGGAGATCGTCATTGTGGGCAACCCCACCATGCTCCATCTGGCGCTGGGCGTCGATCCCGCCGGTTTGGGGCGTGCTCCTTTCAACCCGGTCTTTACCAACGCCCAAACCCGTCCGGCGAAGTTACTGGATCCGCGTTTTGATGATTCGGCAAGAGTAAAAACCGCGCCGTTGGTCTCCGCTTACCTGGGGGCCGATATTGTGGCGGCCGGATTGATGCACGACATTGACAGGGCTGCGGATCATCTTCTCATTATCGATATCGGCACCAACGGAGAGATCTTGCTCTGTGTAAATGGAAAAATTTACGGTTCATCGTGCGCCACAGGCCCGGCCTTGGAGGGGGCGACGATTTCCTCGGGTATGCTGGCTCTGCCCGGCGCCATTGACACATGGCGGATCGATGGTAATGGGCAACACGGCCTGTACACAACAGTAAAAAACGCCCCGGGGGAGACCTCGCCGGTCAAAGGCATTTGTGGATCGGGCATTGTCAGCGCTGTGGCGGCGCTGTTTGGCGCCGGAATCATTGAGGCGTCGGGCAGGATTGATGCGCAAAAGGCGGGCCGTTTGCTGACCCGCGATGCAACCGGGATTCCCGCCATTATTTTGGCCCCGGCCGGTGAGACCGAATATGGCCGCGATGTGGTGCTGACCCAAAAAGATATCCGCGCCGTCCAGTTGGCCAAAGGGGCCCTCCGGGCGGGACTGGACACCCTTTGCAACGCGGCGGGAATTGAAGCGCCGGACCGTCTTTATATTGCGGGCGCTTTTGGTAATTTTTTACATGTTGATGATCTGGTCTGCTTGGGGTTTTTACCGCCGGTCAGACGCGAACATGTGAAGATGGTGGGCAATGCCGCCGGCGAAGGCGCCGTTTGTTCGGCTTTTAGCGCCGATTTTCAAGCTCGCGCCGATGCCCTGGCCCAAAGGGTGGAGGTGCTCAACCTCGCTGAACAAGCGTCGTTCCGGGAGGCGTTTGTCAAGGCCCTGGGATTTGGCATGGCGTCGTAAAAAACCATCTGCGGCGTTGCCGGGGTTTGCCAGACTCTTCGGCGCACTACCCCTCTCGCTGTCCCCTCCCCCAACGCCTTTTACGGGGAGACCTTTGCAGAACACCCCTTTTGGTCCAATTTCGGTGTCCGGCTCAAAATGGTACCCTCGAAATAAACAGGATAAAAACTCTCCTCCTTTTCAAGGAGGAGTCCCCGCCCCAGGCGGGGGAGGTGGTTGGGTTGATGTCGGCATGGGGATGCCGACCTACGAAAAACCGGGACATCCGGCAGGGCGGCAACCCTTTGCCGCCGCGCGGGGGCGTTTCTTTTTGGCCCCCCAAAAAATAAACAGAATAAAAACTCTCCTCCTTTTCAAGGAGGAGTCCCCGCCCCAGGCGGGGGAGGTGGTTGGGTTGATGTCGGCATGGGGATGCCGACCTACGAAAAACCGGGACATCCGGTAGGGCGGCAATCCTTTGCCGCCGCGCGGGGGCGTTTCTTTTTGGCCCCCAAAAAAATAAACAGGATAAAAACTCTCCTCCTTTTCAAGGAGGAGTCCCCGCCCCAGGCGGGGGAGGTGGTTTGATTGATGTCGGCATGGGAATGCCGACCTACATAAAAGCAACCCCCGGCGCCCGTGTGCAACGGCGCCCCCGAAATCAAAGGCGGGGCCGGGGCTGCGGACGCGTCCTCGATTGCGTCCGCAGCCCCGTTAGCGTTGTCCGGGCAGCCCTTCAGCGTTGCCTGTCAACTTTCCGGATCAAGAATCCGGATCAAGAAAGTCGGGAAGGCCGTCGCCGTTGCTGTCCCTCGGGGTTGTACCGGTATTCTCACCGCCGGCCGCCTCGATCTCCTGGGACAGACCGTCACCGTCGGTGTCAGGGAAGGCGGCGTCGATCTCGCCGTCATTGTCCACGTCCAGCGTGGCATGATCAGCGCCGCTCTCCTCAAGATCCCAGGTCCCGTCGCCGTCGCTGTCCAGATCCGCACGGTTCTCCCGGCCGTCACCGTCGGTATCCATCCAGAACGGCTGCGAGCAAAAATCAAAACCGGTAAAGCGTATCTTTTGAACATTGGCGGCAACTCCAGTGCCGGCCGTGAGCCCGAAGTGCACCCGGTTGGCTCCACCGAAATACTCGGTCACGAAATCCGTTGTTCCGTCATGCCTATAAGAACCCGCGTTCGCTCCCTTCGGTTTATCGATCCTATAGGAAAGGGTCTTCAAGAAGAGATTCCATGTGACAGAGACATCATGCCAACGCCCATCTTCCAGATTGGGATGCCCAACGGGCTCAGACAGGTATTCATTACTGGGCCGTTCTCCACGAAATGTATCGGTATCCCAGATAGAAGTATAGTCTTCGTTCACGCGGGTACCAACCGCAAGCGCAATTCCGTTTTGGATACCAGCGGCGCCAAGATCAGATCCGGTACGTCCAAGGGCGAGGCTGCCCACGGGGTCATTGTGAAAAACCATGGCGATGCCATTACCGCCGGCCAGGTCTTGATCTCCCAAATAGGCCTGGAATGAAAGGGTAAACGACTCACGAAAATCCACTTTGCCCGTAAACATTGCCGCGCCCGCCCGGTGCGGTGAATTCTGCGTCAGTGAAACCTCATCACCTCCAACCGGGACGGCGCTGCCTGATAAAGCAAAAACATCAGTGACTTCCGGGTTATCCAGGCCGTTATCTATGCAGTCCGTGATTCCGTCATTATCATCATCCAGGTCGCAGATATCGCTGACAGTGTCGCCATCGAAATCGCTGTTGCCGGAGGCATCGGGATCGCAGGCGGTGCAGGCATTATTGCTGCTGTTGTCGGCGAAACCGACGCCCTGGGTCGCCGCCCCATCGTGCCTGCCGCGATCATCCGCGGGGTAGATGTTTTGATCCAGGCTCCCGTCCGAAGCGGTGTCCCCGAAATAAAAGGAGGGAACATTAGCCCAGGTACCAGTGGAGTAGCGGCGGATGCCCTCGATGGCGTCCGGGCAGCCGTCGGCGTCGCTGTCACGGTCGTGATAGTCGGGCGTGCCGTCGTTGTCGGTGTCCCTCGGGGTTATACCGGTATTCTGACCGTTTCTGCCCTCGATGACATCGGCCAGGCCGTTATCGCCGACAGGGTAGGCGGGGTCAATCTCGCCGTCATTCCACCAGTCCCAGAATATCCGCGTCTCCAAATCGGCGATGTTCTCCGCAAGATCACTGATCCCGTCGGCGTCGCTGTCCAAATCGTGATGGTTCGGAATGCCGTCACCATCGGTATCAATCTGTAACGGCAGGCTGCAAAAATCACCAAGGCGTATTGATTGAGGATTGGTATAACCTCCAGTGGCGGCCGTGATCCCGAAGTGAACCCGGTGCGCTCCACCGAAATAGGCCAGGTAATGGAACGGCGAAACAGAACCCGCCTCCGCTCCATCGAGAGTATAGGAGAGGGTCCGGGTCCCGGGATCCCAGGATATTTCGGCCTCATGCCATTTCCCATCTTCCAGATTGCCATGTCCAATGGCCCTCGTCAGGTAAGATTGGGGCTCTCGTCCAAGATGTCCACCCATTTGATCGGTATCCCAGATAGAAGTATGGTCCATCCACCACCACGTCATCTTGGCATATCTCCTCTTTTTCCCCGCGGCATATCCCGGCCAGTTTTCGGATGAGCCAGGGTAGGTATCAAACTCAAGGGCAATTCCGTTTCGGATGCCGCCGGCGCCAAGGGCCGATCCGGGACGTCCAAGGGCGTCGCTGCCCCTGGAGTCATTGTGAAAAACCGCGGCCATGCCGTCTGCGCCGTTCCAATCCCTGGTTCCCAAATAGGCCTGGAATGCAATGGTAAACGGCTCACGAAAATCAATTTTATCCTTAGACATTGCCGCGCCCGCCTGGTCCGGTGAATTCCGCGTTAGTGAAACCTCATTATATGCAACCGGGACGGCGCTGCCTGATAAAGCAAAAACATCAGGTACTTTCGCGGTATCCAGGCCATTTTCCACGCAGTCCGTGACCCCGTCATTATCATCATCCAGATCGTTGATGTCGGCGACAGTGTCGCCATCGGTATCGCCTTGGGTACCGCAGTGATCGCTGTCGCTGCAGGGATTACCGCTGCTGTCGGCGGCGGAACCGACACCCTGGATCAGTTTGGCCCCAAGGTGCCTGCCGCGATCATCCGCGGGGTAGATGCCTTGATCCAGGCTCCCGTCCGAACCGATGTCCCCGCAATCAAGGGAGGGGATGCGGTCGCCCTCGATGGCGTCCGGGCAGCCGTCGGCGTCGCTGTCAAGATCGTGATAATCGGGCGTGCCGTCGCTGTCGGTGTCCCTCGGAGTTATACCGGTATTCTCACCGTTGCTGCCCTTGATGGCATCGGCCAGGCCGTTACCGCCGACCGGAAGATAGGAGACGTCGATCTCGCCGTCATTGTCCCGGTCCAGCACGGCGGCATCGGCGCCGCTCTCCGCAAGATCACTGATCCCGTCGGCGTCGCTGTCCAAATCGTGATGGTTCGGAACGCCGTCACCATCGGTATCCAGCCGTAACGGCAGGCGGCAAAAATCATCAAAGCGTATTCTTTGAATATTGGTATAACCTCCAGTGGCGGCCGTGATCCCGAAGTGAACCCGGTGTGCTCCACCGAAATAGGCCCGGTAATGGAACGGCGAAACAGAACCCGCGTCCGCTCCATTGAGAGTATAGGAGAGGGTCCGGGTCCCGGGATCCCAGGATATTTCGGCCTCATGCCATTTCCCATCTTCCAGATTGCCATGTCCAATGGCCCTCGTCAGGTAAGATTGGGGATCTCGTCCAAGATGTCCACCCATTTGATCGGTATCCCAGATAGAAGTATGGTCCATCCACCAACTGGTATATCTCCCCAAGTTTTCGGATGAGCCATGGTAGGTATCAAACTCAAGGGCAATTCCGTTTTTGATGCCGCCGGCGCCAAGGGCCGATCCGGGACGTCCAAGGGCGCCGCTTCCATCGGGGTCATTGTGAAAAACCATGGCCATGCCGTCTGCGCCGTTCCAATCCCTGGTTCCCAAATAGACCTCGAATGCAATGGTAAACGGCTCACGAAAATCCACTTTGTCCGTAAACATTGCCGCGCCCGCCTGGCCCGCCTGGCCCGGTGACTCCGGCGTTAGTGAAACCTCATTATTTCCAACCGGGACGGCGCTGCCGGATAAAACAAAAACATCAGGTACTTTCGCGGTATCCAGGCCCTTTTCCACGCAGTCCGTGATTCCGTCATTATCATCATCCAGGTCGCAGAAATTGCTGACAGTGTCGCCATCGACATCGCTGTTGCCGGAGAGTCCGGGATCGCATGGGTCAACCCAGGCAAGACCCGGGCCGCCCATGGCGAAAAGAACGCCACAGGTGAAAAGAAGAACCAGCGCCCCGAAGCGAAACCCTTTTTTGCGGGTGACAGTACCGATGGACCCCGCGTAGACATTTTTCGCCGCCGCTTGGGCCGGGGAGAGCCCGGCAAACGGGAGGGGCGGTAAACTTGCCGCCGTCATCCTCAGGAGATGACGGATTTTTCCCGAACGGCCCTTTTTGATGGGTGTCGTGTTCATTGTCTTGCCTCCTTTTATTTTCGTCCTGTTTTCTAAGACAGAATAAAACCTCTCCTCCTTTTTCAAGGAGGAGTCCCCGCCCCAGGCGGGGGAGGTGGTTGGGTTGATGTCGGCATGGGGATGCCGACCTACATATTTTACGCCCGGAACGTCAAACCGAACCGCGCTTGCTCACAAGTCAGGAGACTGCTTCGTCGCAAGCGCCCCGCAATGACACCCCCGAAATCAAAGGCGGGGCCGGGGCTGCGGACGCGTCCTCGATTGCGTCCGCAGCCCCGTTAGCGTTGTCCGGGCAGCCCTTCAGCGTTGCCTGTCAACTTTCCGGATCAAGAAGCCGGATCAAGAAAGTCGGGAAGGCCGTCGCCGTTGCTGTCCCTCGGGGTTGTACCGGTATTGTCACCGCTGGCCGCCTCGATCTCCTGGGACAGACCGTCACCGTCGGTGTCAGGGAAGGCGGCGTCGATCTGGCCGTCATTGTCCACGTCCAGGGTGGCATGATCAGCGCCGCTCTCCTCAAGGTCCCAGGTCCCGTCGGCGTCGCTGTCCAGATCCGCACGGTTCTCCCGGCCGTCACCGTCGGTATCCATCCAGAACGGCTGCGAGCAAAAATCAAAACCGGTAAAGCGTATCTTTTGAACATTGGCGGCAACTCCAGTGCCGGCCGTGAGCCCGAAGTGCACCCGGTTGGCTCCACCGAAATACTCGGTCACGAAATCCGTTGTTCCGTCATGCCTATAAGAACCCGCGTTCGCTCCCTTCGGTTTATCGATCCTATAGGAAAGGGTCTTCAAGAAGAGATTCCATGTGACAGAGACATCATGCCAACGCCCATCTTCCAGATTGGGATGCCCAACGGGCTCAGACAGGTATTCATTACTGGGCCGTTCTCCACGAAATGTATCGGTATCCCAGATAGAAGTATAGTCTTCGTTCACGCGGGTACCAACCGCAAGCGCAATTCCGTTTTGGATACCAGCGGCGCCAAGATCAGATCCGGTACGTCCAAGGGCGAGGCTGCCCACGGGGTCATTGTGAAAAACCATGGCGATGCCATTACCGCCGGCCAGGTCTTGATCTCCCAAATAGGCCTGGAATGAAAGGGTAAACGACTCACGAAAATCCACTTTGCCCGTAAACATTGCCGCGCCCGCCCGGTGCGGTGAATTCTGCGTCAGTGAAACCTCATCACCTCCAACCGGGACGGCGCTGCCTGATAAAGCAAAAACATCAGTGACTTCCGGGTTATCCAGGCCGTTATCTATGCAGTCCGTGATTCCGTCATTATCATCATCCAGGTCGCAGATATCGCTGACAGTGTCGCCATCGAAATCGCTGTTGCCGGAGGCATCGGGATCGCAGGCGGTGCAGGCATTATTGCTGCTGTTGTCGGCGAAACCGACGCCCTGGGTCGCCGCCCCATCGTGCCTGCCGCGATCATCCGCGGGGTAGATGTTTTGATCCAGGCTCCCGTCCGAAGCGGTGTCCCCGAAATAAAAGGAGGGAACGTTAGCCCAGATACCAGTGGAGTAGCGGCGGATGCCCTCGATGGCGTCCGGGCAGCCGTCGGCGTCGCTGTCACGGTCGTGATAGTTGGGCGTGCCGTCGTTGTCGGTGTCCCTCGGGGTTATACCGGTATTCTGACCGTTTCTCTCCTCGATGACATCGGCCAGGCCGTTATCGCCGACAGGGTAGGTGGGGTCAATCTCGCCGTCATTCCACCAGTCCCAGAATACCCGCGTGTCAAAATCGGCGATGTTCTCCGCAAGATCACTGATCCCGTCGGCGTCGCTGTCCAAATCGTGATGGTTCGGAATGCCGTCACCATCGGTATCAATCTGTAACGGCAGGCTGCAAAAATCATCAAAGCGTATTTTTTGAATATTGGTATAACCTCCAGTGGCGGCCGTGATCCCGAAGTGAACCCGGTTGGCTCCACCGAAATACCTGGTCACGAAATCCGGTGTTCCGATAGCAATATGCGTATAAGTACCCGCCTCCGCTCCATCGAGAGTATAGGAGAGGGTCCGGGTCCCGGGATCCCATGATATTTCGGCGTCATGCCATTGCCCATCTTCCAGATTGCCATGTCCAATGGCCCTCGTCAGGTAAGATTGGGGATCTCGTCCAAGATGTCCACCCATTTGATCGGTATCCCAGATAGAAGTATGGTCAACCACCCGCCAGTAACCCCCATTTTCGGATGAGCCAACGTAGGTATCAAACTCAAGGGCAATCCCGTTTCGGATGCCACCGGCGCCAAGGGCCGATCCGGGACGTCCAAGGGCGTCGCTTCCATCGGGGTCATTGTGAAAAACCGCGGCCATGCCGTCTGCGCCGTCCCTGGTTCCCAAATAGACCTGGAATGCAATGGTAAACGGCTCACGAAAATCAATTTTACGCTTAGACATTACAGCGCCCGCCTGGTCCCGTGAATTCGGCGTTAGTAAAACCTGATTATCTCCAGCCCAGACGGCGGCGTCGCCGCGTAAAACAAAAACATCCGTTACGCCCGCGTTATCCAATCCATTTTCCACGCAGTCCGTGACCCCGTCATTATCATCATCCAGGTCGTTGATGTCGGCGACAGTGTCGCCATCGGTATCGCCTTCGGTGGCATTGCAGTCGTGGTTGTCGTTGCCGAGGCAGGGGGAACTACCGCCGTTGGCGGCGGAACCGACGCCCTGGATCAGTTCAGTCCCAAGGTGCCTGCCGCGATCATCCGCGGGGTAGATGCCTTGATCCAGGCTCCCGTCCGAACCGATGTCCCCGCAACCAAGGGAGGGGCTGCGGTCGCCCTCGATGACGTCCGGGCAGCCGTCGGCGTCGCTTTCACGGTCGTGATAGTCGGGGGTGCCGTCGTCGTCGGTGTCCCTCGGGGTTGTACCGGTATCCGCACCGTTGGCCGTCTCGATGACATCGGCCAGGCCGTTATCGCCGACCGGAACGGAGGCGTCAATCCCGCCGTCACTGTCCGTGTCCAGCGCGGCGTCATCGGCGCCGCTCTCCGCAAGATCACTGATCCCGTCGGCGTCGCTGTCCAAATCGTGATGGTTCGGAACGCCGTCACCATCGGTATCAATCTGTAACGGCAGGCGGCAAAAATCACCAAGGCGTATTGATTGAGGATTGGTATAACCTCCAGTGGCGGCCGTGATTCCGAAGTGAACCCGGTGTACTCCGAAATAGGCCCGGTAATGGAACGGCGAAACAGAACCCGCCTCCGCTCCATCGAGAGTATAGGAGAGGGTCCGGGTCCCGGGATCCCATGATATTTCGGCGTCATGCCATTGCCCATCTTCCAGATTGCCATGTCCAATGGCCCTCGTCAGGTAAGATTGGGGATCTCGTCCAAGATATCCACCCATATGACTTGGATCGGTAGACCAGATAGAAGTATGGTCTATCCACCAACCGCCATATGTCCTCCAGTTTTCGGATGAGCCATGGTAGGTATCAAACTCAAGGGCAATTCCGTTTTGGATGCCACCGGCGCCAAGGGCCGATCCGGGACGTCCAAGGGCGTCGCTGCCCCTGGGGTCATTGTGAAAAACCGCGGCCATGCCGTCTGCGCCGTTCCAATCCCTGGTTCCCAAATAGACCTCGAATGCAATGGTAAACGGCTCACGAAAATCCACTTTGCCCTTGAACATTACCGCGCCCGCCTGGTCCCGTGAATCCGGCGTTAGTGAAACCTCTTCGGGTTTTCTACTATCTATAACCCGGACGGCGCTGCCGGACAAAACAAAAACATCCCTTACGTCCGCGGTATCCAGGCCATTTTCCACGCAGTCCGTGACCCCGTCATTATCATCATCCAGGTCGCAGATATCGCTGACAGTGTCGCCATCGACATCGCTGTTGCCGGAGAGTCCGGGATCGCATGGGTCAACCTGGGCAAGACCCGGGCCGCCCATGGCGAAAAGAACGCCACAGGTGAAAAGAAGAACCAGCGCCCCCCAGCGAAACCCTTTTTTGCGGGTGACAGTACCGATGGACCCCGCGTAGACATTTTTCGCCGCCGCTTGGGCCGGGGAGAGCCCGGCAAACGGGAGGGACGGTAAACTTGCCGCCGTCATCCTCAGGAGATGACGGATTTTTCCCGAACGGCCCTTTTTGATGGGTGTCGTGTTCATTGTCTTGCCTCCTTTTATTTTCGTCCTGTTTTCTAAGACAGAATAAAACCTCTCCTCCTTTTTCAAGGAGGAGTCCCCGCCCCAGGCGGGGGAGGTGGTTTGGTTGATGTCGGCATGGGGATGCCGACCTACATAAAAGCAACCCCCGCCTGTCGTCGGCATGGGGACGCCGACCTACATATTTTACGCCCGGAACGTCAAACCGAACCCCGCTTGCTCACAAGTCAGGAGACTGCTTCGTCGCAAGCGCCCCGCAATGGCAGCCCCGCCACCATTCCCAAGCTGTATCTCATGGCATATTTGGGCTCTATCTCATGGCACGCATCATTTGTCAAGAGAAATCTGACATAATATTATATCCCTTTATCTGTGTCATGAGGCGTTGGGATGGGCAATGTCCCCTCTGTACGCGGGATGTCATCCGGTGGGGTTGTCCGGCCGGGTGTTTTTCCCGCTTCCGTCTCCAACCCGTCATCAGCCGCTTCCGGGTCGCCAAGGGACTCAATCTCGTCGGCCGACGGCAGCTCGGTCAGGTCCTTTAGACCAAACACTTCCAGAAAAAGCTTCGTGGTAGCGTAGATCAGCGGCCGTCCGGGAATCTCCCTGCGCCCTAAAATGCGGACCATCCTGCGCTCCAGCAGCGCCCGCAAAACACCCCCCGAATCAACCCCCCGGATCCGTTCAATATCGGCCCGCAACACCGGCTGTTTGTAAGCAATGACGGCCAGGGTTTCCAAAGCTGCTTTGCTGAGCCGCGCCGGTTTGGGCTGGATCAGGCGCCGAATGTACCCGGTATACTCCGGCCGGGTGCGCAACTGGTAGCCGCCGGCCACCCTGGAGAGACAAAAACCGGCGTTGCGCCGGTCATATTCTGCGGCCAGTTGGTCCAGCGCCGTGGTGATCTCCCGGCCGGACAGCCCGGGCAGGACCGGTTTGATCTTATCCAGGCTCAGTGGCTCTTCGGCGATAAGCAGCAGACTTTCCAGTATCGGTTTTAGATGATTCATGGTCGTTACGGGAGTTACCGGCGCTACCGTGTCAGTTTCGGGTCTTGTCATCATCGTCCCGAAGGGCCGGGGAATAAAATGTTGCCGACATATTCATCTCACCTGCCGCGACGTTACGCGGTTTCATAAGTAAAAGAGGCGAATGACGCCTGTCTGCACATGCTGGACAATTCTGACCAGCTCCAGCTTTACAATTTCCAAAATCGCCAAAAGCGTCACCACCACCTCCTCTTTTTTCACCGGCCGGTCAAACAGTTCGTCAAAGGTCACCGACCCTTTTTCTTCCAGATGATCAATGATTTGGTTCATGCGCCCTGTAACGGTAATATGATCGGTGGTAAAGGTGAGCTTCCGGGATTCTTCCATATTGTCCAGAATCCGGCGAAAGGCGTCCATCAGTTCGAAGATTCCCACTGGAACAAAGCCGCCGTCATCGGCCACGGCGGGCCGGATGGCATCGCTGCTTCGGCGGGTAAAGGTGTGGACACCGAGAAGGTCCCGCCGGCTCAATTGTTCGGCGGCGGCTTTGATTTCAAGATACTCCTGCAGCGGCCGGACGATTTCCCGGCGCGGATCTTCCTCTTCTTCGCTGTCGTGAACGGGCAGCAGCATCCGGGACTTAATTTGTGTCAACGTCGCCGCCATGAGAATAAAATCACCGGCCACATCCACCTGCAAGGTTTTCATCCAGTTGATATATTCAAGATACTGGTCGGTGATCGTCGCGACAGGAATATCGTATATATCGACCTTGTTTTTCCTGATCAGATGAACGAGAAGGTCCATGGGGCCTTCAAAAACATCGGTTAACCGGACTTGATAGGCGGTTTGCATAAAATTTTTCCATTGATCGTATTCTGCGTCACTGCATATAAAGACCGCATCTTCAGGCATCCCTGTTCAGTTGGAACGGATACATCAGGAACCGACGGCGGTAACGCCGATCTTCCGGCGGATTTCCGCCAGAAAGGGCACACTCACGGCGCGTGCCTTGCGGGCCCCCTCCCTGAGTCTCTTTTCGATATAATCGGGCGCGGCCAACAGCTTTTCGTACTCAACGCGGGCCGGGCCCAGGACCTGGTTCAGATATTCAAACAGATGCTGCTTCATCTCCCCCCAGGCAATGCCGGCGGCATAACGCTTGCGCATCTCCGCCACCTCGGCGGGTGTTGCAAAGGCCTGAAAGATCTCAAAAAGGGTGCAGCCCCTGGGGTCTTTGGGTTCATCCGGCCCCAAGGAGTTGGTTCTGATTTTCATAATCAGCTTGCGAAGCTTTTTATCCGGCGCAAACAAGGGGATCGTATTGTTGTAGCTTTTGCTCATCTTGCGGCCGTCCAGTCCCGATAAAACCGCCGTGTTCTCGCCGACCACCGCTTCGGGCAGCACAAAGGTGTCACCAAAGATATGGTTAAAACGGGCGGCCGTCTCCCGGGCCATTTCAATGTGCTGGCGCTGATCCTTGCCGACAGGAATCTTTTTGGCTTTGAACATCAGGATATCGGCGGCCATCAGCACCGGGTAGCAAAAAAGGCCCATATTGATCCCCTTGTCGGGGTCTTTGGCCCGTTTCCCGGTGTTTTCCGCCATCGCTGCCTTGTAAGCGTGGGAGCGGTTCAAAAGGCCCTTGGCGGTCACACACATTAAAATCCAGGTCAGTTCGGGAATTTCGGGGATATCGGTTTGGCGGTAGAAGGTGGAGCGGTCGGCGTCCAGACCGAGAGCCAGCCAGGCCGCGGCCACTTCCAGGGTGGACCGACGGAACCGTTGAGGCTCCTGGTTCTTCACCAGGGCATGGTAATCGGCCAAAAAGTAGAAAGAGGATGCGGTCCCCTTGCGGCTGGCTTCGATGGCCGGCCCGATGGCGCTCACAAAGTTCCCCAAATGGGGGGTTCCCGTGGTGGTGATGCCGGTTAAGACGATGTCTGAGGTCATAATCCGCCCGATCTTTTTTCAGTTCGTTATGCTGGCGGCAACCTATTTAGCGGTTATTGAAAGAAAATGCCAGTTGTTTTCGCTCTCGGCCGTCCCCGGTAATGATACAATTACGGTGACGCTGTCAACCTAAGAGGGATTTTTGCGGGTATATCGGCTTGCAAAATCAAGCTCATCTTCACGGCTGCTGATGTTGCCGTCCAGGCGGGCGTAAAGCGCGGCATCCAAAATCTCCTTGTAGCGGGGCCCGGTGGGGATATTGAGGGCGATCAGGTCATTGCCGTTGATCCTGTTTTCCACATGCCGCAGTTCGTTGAAATAGACCGTAACGCCTTGCTTGACCCTTGGGTTGGCCGTGGCGGCCATCATGTAGAGCAGCAGTTCCGGCTCAAACCCGGCAAGCGCTTTGTAGAGAGTGCTGTTGGCGAGGGTTGTTTCCGATTCGAGCCGTTGCAGGGTGTTGTCGGCCTTACAACGGGCCGTTGTAAAATAGTCCCGCAGCCGGGGCGTCAATTCCAGGCGGTGGCAGATTTCAAAGACGCTGCGGCGTTTGACCTGCCTGATGAGAATCAGAAAATGGGCAATCCACTGACGGCAGGGCTCATCCAAAAAGGATAGATTATACCAGGCCAAAACATCACCCATTGACTTGAAAAGCTTATCTAACGTACTGTTATAATGAATCGAAGGGTGTATTACGGTTAACAGGTCAAATTCGTGCATCCGTTTGACAGCCCTTGCCGGATTCTTTTCTTCCAGGATGTGTTGCAGCTCGGTAAAGACCCGTTTCCCCGACAGGCGGTCAAAAAAAGCCATGCGGACAGCATTGCGGATCAGATCGGCTGTCACTTTACCGATTTTGCATCCAAAGCGCTGTTCAAAGCGGATGGCGCGGAACACCCGGGTGGGATCTTCCACAAAGCTGAGGTTGTGCAGCACCCGCACCGCCTTTTCCTTGATATCCTTGCGGGCCGCGAAAAAGTCAATGAGGACGCCGAAACGGCCCGGTGCCAACTGCACCGCCAGGGTATTGATGGTAAAATCGCGCCGAAACAGATCGTGCTTGATGGAACTCATGGCCACTTCAGGCAGCGCAGCGGGGTAAGTATAATATTCCATGCGGGCGGTGGCGACATCGATCTTAAATCCATCGGGCAGCACCACCACGGCGGTGCCGAACTTGGCGTGGGTATGGACCCGTCCTCCAAATTGTCCGGCAAGAGCTTTTGCTGTTAAAATCCCGTCGCCTTCAATGACGATGTCGATATCGTCATTGGGGCGGCAGAGAAACAGGTCCCGGACAAAACCGCCCACCACAAAGGCGTTATAACCCAATTCATGGGCGATCCGGCCGATGTCACGCAGCAGGTGAATGATTTTGGGAGAGCTGCGTTCCTTGAGTACGTTGGAGATGTCCCGGGTGCGGGCTGTATCGGCATCCAGCGTCGGGTGCGAACGCTCCGGCGGTGTTTCAATCAATACGTTGAGCAGGTTCGTCCGGGTGATGACGCCTGCAACCCGGTCTTGTTCCATCACCGGCAGGATGCGCTGCTTTTTTTCGATCACCCGTTTCCGGATCTCCGCCAGGTCCGCTGCTACATCTACAGTGACCACTTCACTGTCCATGTAGTCAGCCACCGGCAGGTGACCCAGGTGATGGTAGTGGACCTTTTCGATCACCTGCCGGGTGATATAGCCGGCCAGACGATGGGTGGGACCCACCTTTTCCATCACCAACAACGCATTGATACTATAGCGGTTTAACAGTTCCCGGGCCCTTTCGCAGGAGGTGTCCCGGTTGACCGAGAGGGCCGGTGATGACATTAACTGACGCGCCGTTTGAGGCGACTCAACAAGTTGGCGTAACAGAGCCAGCAAGGTCTGTTCACCCTGCGCCAGGGTCTGTTTCTTTAACGTGGCCGCTGCAGCCGCGGCATGGCCGCCGCCGCCCATTTTTTTTAAAATACGGCCCACATCCACCTGGACGGTACGGCTGCGTCCGATGATGTGTATCTTATTTTCCATCAACCCCAAAAGAAAAAGTGCTTTATAGTTTTCCATCTTGAGCATTTTATGAACCAATGCCGCAACATCGGGGATATAGTCCTCGGAAGATATTGTCGATATGACAATATCGTTTCCGTTGATACGGTGCGTTTTTGCCGCGTCCATCATATCGTTCAACAGGGCAATCTGGTCGCTGGTCAGCTCTCGTCGTGTCAGATCGGAAATCGTTTTCAATTCGGCCCCCTGGTTCAACAGATAGGCCGCTGCCGATAAATCCCGGGGAATGGTGGTATTGTAGGTAAAAGCACCGGTGTCTTCGTAAATTCCCAGCGCCAGAATCGTTGCCTCGTCGGGGGTCAGCGGGATCTTTTGCCCGGCGATGATTTCGGTAAGCAGGGTGACTGTGGCGCCTGTTTCGGCGATTACCTCATGGGCGCCTTTGATATCGTCGCTCAATGGGGGATGGTGATCGTAAATGTGGATATCCAGGTCGGGACTGGATAAAATGGCCTGGAAGGGGCCCAGACGCGACGGCTGCCGGGTATCCACAATGACCAGCCGGTCAATCTGATCCAGGTCAATGCTGTCGATATCGGCGAGATTGAGCAGATAGGCCATGGCGTCGATAAAAAAGCTGCGCAACGTGCGGTCCTGGGAGCCTGGAAAAACCACCCGGGCGTCGGGATACAGTTTTTGAGCCGCCGCCATCGAGGCCACCGCATCAAAATCGGCGTTGATGTGGGTGGTGATCACACACAGCCCACCCCTTGACAAGGGCGGCGCCGCACTGACTGGTGGTGTATTCATCTCTCAATTGGTGTTGTCTGTACTATTTGACTATTCATAAATTCCTTGTCGTATAACGGTTGAACTCACTGGTTTTTACGGAGCACAGCGGAGTAAAAATCCAGTGCAGTGATTTGTTATGCTATAAATGTTTAATTTTGATTTCACTTTTATTTTGTGTATTTTGTGCAAGATATTCTGCAAGTAACCTTCTGTGGCACTGCTCTGCTGTCGGTTCAGAACACAATAAAACTGAATCATTAAAAATACCCCAGTCTATTTTCTCAATGATATTTCTTTGAACAATTATCTCGTTATATTCAATTTCATACTCTTTCCAAGAAATGGATTTATTTTTGTATCCATTCAATAATTCTTTTGATGGTGCAAAGTCAGGTCGATACAAATATTCAATATCATGGATTTTTAAAAAATATGGCAAATGTTTTACATTAGTAAATCCTGCCAGTTGAGATTCATTATTTAGCCTAATATCAATCAAGCGAGTGACATTGTTAGATTTTAGAATTTTAAAAAATTCTTCTGCACTTTTTTGAGAAAAACCAATTGTATAAAGATTCATACCATTTCCTTTTTTGCTTCGACAGGATTGTATCCAACCAGCTTGTTAAGTTTTATGTAAAGATTGTTTTCATCAATATTATCAACCTCAAATAATGTACCTTGTATACGCTGAAATTTAATAATCTTGCTAAAATCCGTTGGAATTTTGCGATATTCCTTGTAATAATCAAGCAACTTATCATGTAGTAATTTATGCGTAAAAACATCTTTGCCAATTATATGATTAACATCATAACCTTTTTTATTTAGATAATTTGAAACTAATGAAAACCTATGGCATTCAATTGGGTTTTTCTCGGAACACATTAGGGCTATTCTATGGCCTTTTTGCACCCCGGCTTTAACTCTATTTATGCCCCTTTGAAACCTATTTGTCGTTACTACCTTTGAAAAATCCACCTTACCGTCTTCAAACAACAATTCCTTTTCTTCGTATCTTGCGCCTAAATTATTACCCATTGGAATATAGAAAATATTTTTCTTTTTAAGAAATGCTGATAATAGCTCTTTATTGAATTGGTTTGCATAACGACTATATGGAACACTTCGCACATCTACTATTGTATCTATTTGAAAGTGCTTTAAATACTCAACAAATTTATCAATAGTATCCGTCGAATGGCCTATAGTAAATATTTGATTCATACAGTTTCTCTTTTATATTGTTCGTATTATAGACGCCACAAATTTATAACAATAGCCACTATATGGCAATCCAATGCTTACACACAGATATGTATTTTCAACAGGCAAAGTAAAAACACCATTTTCTTCTGATAAGTATTCTCGTTCGATCACATGATCAGTTACAGGGAAGATATATGTTATGCCATTATAATTAAATTCTGCGCGAACTTTACGCTTTGCGTTACCAAATTCTTCACCTTCTATCCGAACTATAATCTTCAATGATTGAGGCTTAACAAGATATAAAGATTCCTCATAATTCGCACACATATCTTCAGGAATTCTATCATATTGACCTTGATAGCTTGATGATTGAGTACCCCATAAATCATTGGGGGCATCTAATAAATTATCCAAACTACTCCTGAACCCACATCTTTTCTCCCAGGAATCGGCGTCGTCAATTAAATAATTTTCAGTTTGAAAAAGTTTCGGTTTATGTTCTTTTACAGGAATACTTATAATATCAAGCAACTTGGGCATCTGACCATTTTCATAACGGCGTTCTTCTTCTGAAATTTCTTCACTTTCACGATTGCTTACAGGGCGCATCCACTTGTTTTCTGAAATTATTTTTCCTGCAATACACCTACCAGATATTTTTCTGGAATTAGCAAGGCATACAATCTCAATAGGTTCCATTTGTTATTTCTCCTTTTCAAGCATAACGTGCTGCTGTAGGGCGCGCGGCAGTTTGTGCGTCCCTACCAGCAGATGGTTAGCCGTGATTTTCGTCTATTGCCTCCTGGATCATACGAAGCCCGGCTTGTAACAATACCATCAGCCCTTCCCGTAATTTGTTACCATTTATTGCAAGCAAAGCCTCTACTCTCTTTTTTTCTGGCTTGTGTAGCAGGGCCTCAGTGGCAAGACCGAGGATCGTGTCAAGATCTGCTTTTCCAATATCACCTGTTTTTGAAATATCATTAACCATTAAATCCGCATTGGTTAATCTTCGATCAAGACTATCATCTGCAGGACTGTCCAGAAACGCCCAAACATTGATGATTTTTTCCTTTAATAGAGGATTAGAAACCTCTTTAAGCATGTACTGTCTTAGTATCGGATTAGCAGTTGCAAGCGCAGCGAAAAAAACAAGGGGGATATTCTCATCAAGAAATTTTTCAACCGTTTTTGTGGCAGATTCATCTATCCATAGAGTATCACGCTTCCATTTCGAAATGTGCTTATGCAATTCATCACGGTATCTTTTTACCTCTTTTTCTGAATATCCCTTACTTTGACTGGTTTTGCTATCGTACTGGTCATGATGCGATAAACATAGCCAAGCCAAGTTGCTGGGCTTATTATTTGTTCTGTCGTGATCTAAATGAGCAATTTGCCCCTGCTTCTCATCGAAATCGTGAGATAACGCAAAGCACATACAGCATCGTCTTGCGCTCTGATTAATTACGTCAAGTTCAACTTGTGTAGGTATTTTGGGTCTGTTGGACATATTTTTCTATACGGCTAACAGTGCTAATATATGATTCATCACGGATCTTGGGATAACCGGCAACTGTTGACTTGTTCTTTTCAACGGGTGTAGCGGTATGAAGAGCTATCGCCACACCCGTTGAATTTTATTCAATGAGGAGTGGATATCCCAAACGAGGCGGGTTACTTCTTTTCACGATACTTAAACGAAAGATTGACCCGGGCCCGGAACGCCTTCACTTTGCCATCATCGATTTTCAGATCAAGCTGACTGATTTCGGCGACGCGCAGATCTTTCAGGCTTTGGGAGGCGGTATCCACTGCATTTTGAGCCGCCTCTTCCCAGGATGTTTTGCTGGACCCTACCAATTGAATCACTTTGTAAACACTGTCACACATGCTTCCTCCTTTTTGTGGGTTTGCGGTTTTACCCGCCTAATAGATAGCCTATTTAACAGCCGCAAGTCAATTGCAAAATGATTGCGCCGGCTTTGATGTGAAGATGGGTTGGTTTTCGGAAATAACGTAAGATCCGGTATCCACGGCCATGAGGTCTTCTTTTTTATCGTGGCGTCCAATCCGCGTCACAGCAACCGTTTTGCCGGTTCTAAGGGCGTAGCCACTTGAAGTGAATTCTTAACCGCCGAAAGGCGGTGGCTTCGGCGGCCAGGTTCGCTTGGCCGGATGACATCCGGCCGTCGCAGCCCCCATAAAGGAGCGTCGCTTGTAAACGGCGGTCGTTTATGAAACAAGTACGCAAAACCTTCGACTTTGGTCGGAGGATATCCGCTTTTGGCCCTATGGGTTTTACAGCGATGTGGCCAAATTTAAAGTTGGGTGACTTTCATTAATGCATGATCAATCTCGTTGCCGATGGTTTCGGTCAGTTCGGCAATTCTATCGAAATGCGGTTTTAGGTTCTCAAAGCCTTCTTTTTCACAGGTTAGGGACCATTTGCGGTAGGTGGCGATATGGTCGTTGTTATGGCTTTGCCAATGCGCCAACAAACGTCTGATTTTTTCATCAAAAGGCACTTCCTGCAAGGGATCCTGCGAATGCCCATGAGAATGGTTGTGTTGATGCGGCATGCGGCCTCCTTAATGAGTCAACTATTTGATATTCATGGCCAATCTAAAAGGGTCGCTGACATACGTCAATAGCTGTGAATAGCCTGTTTGGCGGCAATTTTCATTGACCTTTTTAATGCGGTACTGCTATGTACCAAAAGGTAAAGTAAATTCGCGACCGCCGAAAGGCGGTGGCTCCGGCGGCCAGGTTTGCTCGGCCTGCCTGCAGCAGGCAGGCCGGATAACATCCGGCCGTCGCAGCCGCCATAAAAGATGGATGATATCGATTTGATTGAACGTAACCCAGCAGCAAAAAGGGGAGCTATGGATATTGCCAGAAAATTGGGAATGTTGGTTTTTTGTGGAGTTCCGGCTATTATCGGCGGCGGTATCGTTTACCATTTTTTTGGAACGATGGCGTCCATTTTTATCTATGAGGGGATTTTACTGGTGGCCATCGGGGCAATTTTAGCTGCAAGGTAATCAATCCATTTATCACAAGCGTAAACCAGTTCTCTGTAAAAGGGCCGGTGGGTTCCGTTACCGGTCCGTTCATAGGTTTGAAACCGACGTTGACATATCGAACATCCCGTTAACATCTACTTTGAAAGCGAATAATCATCCGGATGCAAAACGAATTTTTCCCTGAGATCAGTATCGAAAGTGAAATGCGCAAGTCCTATCTGGATTATGCCATGAGTGTCATTGTGGGCCGGGCGTTGCCCGACGTGCGTGATGGGTTAAAGCCGGTTCATCGCCGGGTTCTCTTTGCCATGCAGGAACTCAAAAACGACTGGAATAAACCCTATAAAAAATCGGCCCGTATCGTCGGTGACGTTATTGGTAAGTACCACCCCCATGGCGATACGGCGGTATACGATACCATTGTTCGCATGGCCCAGGACTTTTCACTGCGGTATCCGCTGGTGGACGGGCAGGGGAACTTCGGCTCCGTGGATGGCGACCCGCCGGCCGCCATGCGGTACACCGAAGTCCGTATGGCTAAACCGGCCCACGAAATGTTGGCCGACCTGGATAAAGAGACCGTCGATTTTACCCCTAATTACGACGAATCGCTTGCCGAGCCGGTGGTGCTGCCGACCCGGTTGCCATCTTTGCTGGTAAACGGCTCATCGGGGATTGCCGTGGGGATGGCCACCAATATCCCCCCCCACAACCTGGGGGAAGTGATTGACGCCATCACCCTTTTGATCGACAATCCGGGAGCAACCGTTGATGAACTGACAGAGGTTTTACCCGGTCCCGATTTTCCCACCGCTGGTATGATCCATGGCGCCCAAGGGATTCATAAGGCTTATAATACGGGTCGAGGCGTCATCCGGGTGCGTGCGCGCGCAATCGTTGAGAAAGACAAACGTACGGGCAGTGAAACGGTCGTGGTGACCGAGCTGCCCTACATGGTCAACAAGGCGGCGTTGATTGAAAAAATCGCCGAGCTGGTCCGGCACAAATCCATTGAAGGGGTAAAATTTGTCCGCGACGAGTCCGACCGCGAAGGGATGCGTATTGCCATCGGGTTGAAAAAAGGGCAGATCGCCCAGGTCATTATCAACCAGCTTTACAAACACACCCGCATGGAAACAAGCTTTGGGGTCATCTTGTTGGCCGTTGCGGGAAACCGTCCCGAGCTGATGGATCTAAAGGCGATCCTGAACCATTTCATCCGCCATCGCAAGGAAGTGGTATTACGACGCACGCGCTTTGAACTGCGTAAAGCCGAAGATCGTGCTCATATTTTAGAAGGGCTTACAACCGCCCTGGACAACCTGGATGAAGTGGTGGCCCTGATCCGTGCTTCCAAGACGCCGCCCGAGGCCAAAACCGGCTTGATGGAACGGTTCGGGTTAAGCGCCTTTCAGGCCCAGGCAGTATTGGACATGAGGCTCCAACGGCTAACCGGCCTGGAGCGCGATAAGATTGTCGCAGAGTATACCCAGGTTCTTAAGGATATTGCCCGCTACCGCGAAATTTTGGCCAACGAAAGATTGGTGCTCAGCATCATCAAAGACGAGTTGGCCGAGATCAACGACAATTTTAGTGATGATCGCCGTACGGAAATCATTCGCGAGCCCCGGGAGATTACCATCGAAGATATGATCGTTGAAGAAGACATGGTCGTCACGATCTCCAAAAAGGGCTACATCAAACGGACGCCCATATCCCTCTACCGCAGCCAACGGCGGGGTGGCCGGGGCAAAACCGGAATGTCAACCAAAGATGATGACTTTGTAGAAAACGTCTTTGTGGCTTCCACCCATCATACCTTTATGTTTTTTACCAGCGCGGGGAAGGTCTATTGGCGCAAGGTGTATGAAATCCCCCAGGCAGGCAGAACGAGCCGCGGAAAGGCCATTGTCAATCTGCTGAACCTTGAGTCGGGTGAGCGGTTGGCCACGGTTTTAGCCGTCAAGGAATTTAAACCGGGTCAACATGTTCTCATGGCTACCCGCCAGGGGATGGTCAAAAAGACCGACCTGATGGCCTATAGCAACATCCGCGCCGGCGGTATCATCGCCTTGGGGCTCAATCCCGGTGATGAGCTAATCGCCGTGCGGCTGACCGACGGCGCCCTCAACGTCTTTTTAGGGGCGGCCAACGGCAAATCGATCCGATTCCACGAGACCGATGTACGTCCCATGGGGCGGGTTTCCAAAGGGGTTATCGGAATGCGTATGGATAAAGGCGACCGGTTGGTGGCCATGGAGGTGCTCAGCCATGGTCAAACCGTTTTTACCATCACGGAAAACGGGTATGGTAAACGCACTGAAATTGATGAGTATCCCATCCGCAAACGGGGCGGCAAGGGTGTCATTACCATCAAAACAACGGCCCGTAACGGCAAAGTGGTGGGGATCCTTCTGGTGGGCCAGGATGACGATTTGATGCTGATGACCAACACCGGTAAAATTATCCGAATGCCCATTGAGGGGATCAGTGTGATCAGTCGCAACACCCAGGGTGTCAAGCTGATGAATCTGGAACCGGGTGAGTTGGTGGTCGGGGCGGTTCGGCTGGCTGAAAAAGAGACGAACGGTGACACCCATAGGGATTCCTGATGGCAGATCAGGTGAAAGATTTGACAATGCGTATCGGCGTTGTCGGGGCCGGTAGCTGGGGCACGGCCCTGGCCGATCTGTTAGCTGCAAAAGGGTTCGCCATTGATCTGTGGGTGTATGAACCGGAGCTTGTTCAGGGGATCCGCAAACACCGCGAGAATTATCTATACCTGCCCGGTGCAACGCTTTCCAAAAAATTAACACCCCATGGCGATCTTGGGCCGGTCGTGAAAGGGAAAGATCTTGTTCTGATGGTGGTACCGTCCCACCTGGTTCGATCGGTAACCCAACAAATGGCCCCCTTCATGGGCCAACGGATCGTGTTGGTTTCGGCCTCCAAAGGCATCGAAAATGAAACCTTTCTTACAATGTCGCAGGTTTTTAAAGATGTGATTCCGACCTTACAAGGAAGCCAAATAGCCGTTCTTTCAGGCCCCAGTTTTGCCAGAGAGGTGGTGGCCGGACTGCCCACCGCCGTCAGTGTCGCCTCATCTGATTTGGTAACGGCCCAAAAGGTCCAGGCGGTTTTTTCCACCCCGCAATTCAGGGCCTATACCAACGATGATGTCATCGGCGTGGAGCTGGGCGGCGCCGTTAAAAATGTCATTGCCCTGGCGGCCGGAATTATCGACGGCTTACAATTGGGGCTCAACACCCGGGCAGCGTTGATCACCCGCGGGCAAACGGAAATCCGGCGCTTGGGACTGAAGATGAACGCCAACCCGCGTACTTTTACCGGCTTGGCCGGAATGGGTGATCTGATATTAACCTGTACCGGGGATTTGAGCCGTAACCTCACGGTGGGCAAACGGATCGGCCGGGGCGAAGCGGTAAACGCTATTTTGGCGGATATGCACATGGTGGCCGAAGGGGTGAAAACGGCCAAGTCGGTTTACTATCTATCGAAAAAACTCGACGTTGAAATGCCCATTTGCCATGCCATCTATGAGGTCCTGTATGAAAATCACTCGCCGTTGCAAGCACTTCAAGGGCTGATGACGCGGGATCTGAAGTATGAGTTTGATGCCCAGTGATGACATTTATATGAAAAGTCTTGCCAAATATGTACAAAAAGAAAGACTTTCATCGTTCGTTGTGGCTGTTTACGGCCATGGAGGTTATTTAGAAAACAGTCGAATGACGTGTCATCCTTTGTTGAATTGGGTTGTTGAGAAGAGAAATGCGAAAAAGCGATTCCCCCAAAGTTTCCGATCCAAGCCCTTCCGGCCACCGCCAACGGTTGCGGGAGCGGTTTTTGAAAAACGGGCTGGAGGGGTTTCACGACTACGAAGTGATTGAGCTGCTGCTAACCCTCTCGGTCTTTCGCAAAGACTGCAAACCCATGGCCAAAGCGGCCATTCAACGGTTTAAAACTTTTCAGGGCGTGATGGACGCATCAATGGAAGAGTTGGCCGCAATCGAGGGGTTGGGAGTCAAATCGGCTTTTCCGATTCCCCTCATAAAGGCCGTTACCCAACGTTACTTAACCGGCCGGCTTCAGGATCGGATTGTGATCAGTGACACGCGTGCGTTGGCTGACTACCTTTACGGCGCCATGACCGGACTGACCCGGGAAGTGTTTAAGGTGTTGCTGTTAGATGCCAAAAATCGGCTCGTTGCCAACGAAACCCTTTTTAAGGGAACTTTAACGAACAGCGCGGTCTATCCTCGGGAAGTGGTCCGGCTGGCGCTTAAAAACCACGCCGCGGCGCTGATCGTGGCCCATAACCATCCGTCGGGTGACCCGGCGCCGTCCAGGGCGGACCGGAATCTGACCCAACGATTGCTCTTTGCCTGCCGTGTGATGGATGTTACCCTCCACGATCACTTTATTGTGGGCCGGCATAAACATTACAGCTTTGCCGATGAAGGGGTGATCCGTGAACTGAACCGGAAGTTTGACCGTTATGCCGTCTGATTCAAAAGCCCCTCAAAAGGAGCGCCCCCACTGTTTTGCCCGCCTGGATGAAGTCTTCCCCGTGGGGGATGACGGTCTGCGTCACTCGCCGGAACGGTGCTTCGTGTGCCACTGCAAGGTCGAATGCTTAAAAACGGCCCTGTCGGGTGAGGGGGGTGTTGCCGTAAAGCAAAAGATGGTGGATCGCGCCTATGAAACGGGTCTATCCGGATTTTTGGAACGATGGTCCGTGCGCAAATCCCTGGCCCGGAAGTTGAAAAAGAAGAAACCGGCAAAATAGAATGGAGTGTACCCAAAAAGAACCATGCAAAAACTAACCAAAATTAATTTAGGGAATCAACGTGTGTTGGTGCGGGTGGACTTTAATGTACCCCTGGACGCATCGGGCGGCGTGACCGATGATGCCCGCATCCGGGCGGCGCTGCCGACCTTGCGGCATGTGCTTGATATGGACGGCAAATTGATCATTGCCTCCCATTTGGGGCGCCCTAAAGGGGAAGTTATCCCAAAGTATAGTTTACGGCCTGTTGCGGCACACCTTGAAAAACTGCTGACACGCAAAGTCATCATGGCCGACGACTGTATCGGTACGGCAGTTGAAACAGGCGTTTCCCAAATGGCAACGGGTGATGTGTTGCTCTTGGAGAACTTGCGCTTTCATGTGGCGGAGCAGGCCAATGACGATGTTTTTGCCAGGCAGCTGGCGGGGCTTTGCGATGTTTACATCAACGATGCTTTCGCGGTGTGCCACCGGGACAATGCCTCGGTGGCGGCCATCTGCCGATATGTTGGGACAAAAGCGGCAGGGTTCTTGCTTCAAAAGGAGCTGGACACATTTGCCAAGGTGGTCGAAACGCCGGTGCGGCCGGTTGCCGCGGTGGTGGGGGGCGCCAAAGTTTCCAGTAAGGTAAAGGCCCTTGAAAATATGATTGACAAAGTGGACCTGATCTTCATCGGCGGGGCCATGGCCAACACGTTTTTGGCTGCACACGGGATGGAGCTGGGCCGCTCACTGCTGGAGCCGGATATGATCGAAACGGCAAGGCATGTTTTGGCGGAAGCCGCCATAAAAAAGACAGGTTGCCATTTACCCGTTGATGTGGTTGTCGCCACCGGGTTACAGGCTGATGCGGCATCGCAGGTATGTGCGGTTCATGCAATTCCGCCCCAACGGATGGCCCTTGATATCGGTCCGGAAACCGTCGCTCACTATGCCCAAAAGCTGGCCTTGGCCCAAACAGTTATCTGGAACGGCCCTATGGGGGTTTTTGAAACCGAACCTTTTGATCAGGGAACCTTGGGCGTGGCCGACGCAATTGTCGCTCTGGATGCGTTGACCATTGTTGGGGGCGGAGATACTGTTGCCGCAGTGAACCGATTGGGCCGTGGCGATGATTTTAGCTATCTTTCCACCGGCGGCGGCGCATTTTTAACCTTGATGGAAGGCAGGCCTTTGGTCGCGGTCGCCGCTTTGGAAGGAACTTAAAAGTTGCGCTGACGCTCCCCCGACCTTGCCCTGCGTCGCTCACGCTCCGCGGAACATGGTCGCCGGATCTGACCGCGCGTCTCGGGTCAAAATTGCTGGGCATTTTGCCCCTGCGATGCTCGCAGCTCAATTTCGCATTGGGCCACCAAGATTGTGTTTTATATGAAAAGTCTTACCAAATATGTACAAAAAGACAGACTTTCATTTTTCGTTGTGGCTGTTTGCGGCCATGGCGGTTAGTAGGAAAACCGATGAAAAACAAAACACAGCTCGATTCCTTCCTCGAAAAAAGGCTCACCAAATATGACCGATGGATGGCTAAGGGGCAAATATCATTTTCCTCAAAGGTCATCCCTGTTTCGGAATCACTTGACGCCAAGCAGTGGATAATGCCCACTGAACAGGTGCTGCAGGTGCTTGAAGCCGCCGAATCAATTGCTCTTCAAGACTGTGAATGTCGGACACATTATAAACTGTGTGAGAAGCCATTGGAAGTCTGCCTGCTGCTCAATAAGGTCGGCGATAAAGCGGTTGCCCAGGGAAAAGCGCGGCATATTTCCTTGGACGAGGCCACTGATGTTCTTAAAAAGGCAAATGAGAGCGGCTTGGTTCATATGAGTTTGTATATGCCCGACCATGACGTTTTTGCTTTGTGCAGTTGTTGTTCGTGTTGCTGCCATGATTTACAGATAATAAAACGCACCGCACGAAATGACATCATGATGCGATCTGAGTATGTGGCAGTTACAGATTTCGACAACTGTATTCACTGTGGAGACTGCGAAGAAAGGTGTCTTTTTGATGCCCGCATCATTCATGATGATGAGTTGGAATTCGATTCCGAAAAATGTGTCGGCTGTGGGCTTTGTGTCACGACTTGTCCGGTTGAGGCAATATCAATGACAACAAGATAGCCCGGTAGCATTGCCCAACTAGGCGCTTAGGAGGGGCCGGGCGGCGAATGCCGAAAACGGCCACTGTAAGAAACTGTTTGAAGTCAGGCCGATCCCCCCCTCCCTCCGAAAGAGACGTAAACGGCCTGAACTATCGCTCCTCTACAGGGAATTTCGCCCGCGACCATTCCCGCCAGCCGCCTTTCAGTGCGTAAACGTCGGTAAAACCTTGCTCCAGAAGTTTTCGTGCCGTACCGGCACTCGTCCATTCATTCGGTCAAGCGCAGTAAAGCACGGTGGGTTTATTTTTGGCATGTTCACCAACCCAGGCCGCTACGTTTTTGGGATCGGCCCGCAGGGCGCCCTGGATTTTGAATTCACTGGAATCCCAATCCCGTCCACTGCGGACATCTAGAATGACAACATCCCCTTTTTCCATCAGTGCCTTCAATTCCTCCCTGGTGATCAGCGGCACATCCATGGCCGCGGCCATGGGCAGGACAATGGCCAACATGAGTGTTAACGCGCCTATGGTAGCAACAATCGGTACTTTCGCTTTCATCATAATGTAACTCCTCCTTTGTGGCTAATGGGTTTTGGTGGAACTGTCAGAGAGACCACACCACCACAGTTTGGGGTTGCTTTGCCGGATCCGGCTTGACAGCGTAAGCATCAATGCGGCCGTTACCGGAATGACCGTCATGAGAATCAGCATGGCGCGGCGGTCCGGTTCCCCCAAAAAAAGGCCGGTGATGGCAAGGATTAAGCCCGTCAGGGCGTAGGTTTGCACAATAAAATGACCGGTTCGCCGGTAATTATCGACGAAAGGCCTTTTTCGCCTAAGCAATCGTTCGGCGGTGAGGTTCACCATCAGATGATGGAACAGCCAAAATACAATACCGGTACGGATGAAGGTTTCCAAAACCGGCTCGCCGGCCCATCCACCGGCCATGGCCAAAGCGGTCAGGGTCGCCAGACCGATGCGTGCTAAATAGAAGGTTCTGGTCGGAGCCCCCCGGGGGTCCCGTTTGTCAACCGATGGATCGGGTTCGCGAATCAGCCGGGTCAATAGGTAGCCGATGCCAAATAGCAGGGCATTCACCGCTGCAAACACGCCTCCGATGACCACACCGCCCATGATATGCCGGCCCGTATCGCCCAAAACGGTACGGGCAATGATGATGTGAGAAATGGTGGTGTCGGCCAATTTAGCCCGTGGAACAGTGAAAAGTCCAGCCAACCCCCAAAGGATGAAAACCATCCCTACCGAAGCCAGAGCAACCCAAACGCTCCGCCAGGGAAACCCTCCGCCGTTGACTTTTTGGGGAAGTCCGTAGAGCGCCAGATCAAAACCCATGGCCACCACCACTCCGACCGTGACGGCAGTCAGCGGCCATCCGTGTGGCTCCGGCGCGGGTGCGGCGGTGATGTCGGTTTTGGCAAAGAGTATTACCCAAAGGCTCAAGGCCAATAACCCGCTGAAGACCACCACCAGAGCAACCCCCTGGCCCCAACGCACGGCCCGGTCACCCACCAGGTTAAGCGTCAAGGCGCCCCCCAACAGCAGATAGGCAAAGGCGAAGTTGGGAAACCAGGAGACAAATATTTCGTTAAAAACGAATCCGGCGGAAACCAGCAGACCGGTGGCGGCGCCGACCGCCAAAGGAACCTTGCCGCAAAACTGGATCAGATCGGCAAAACCACGTCCCCAGACGTTGCGCAAAACCGCCTGGCCGTCGACGTGCGAACCGGAAATGGTGGCAAGCCGGCGAAAGTTGACCAGGGTAACCCAATGTACCAGGAGGCCGCCAACCAAGGCAGGAAGCGCGAACAGGCCGATCTCTCCCACCGCATTGCCCCAAAGATTCAGGGCGTCCGGGGTAAACACCGGTCCGACCGCAAGGGTAAGGGCAAATAGTGAAGTGGCGGATGGAAGTTTGATTGGAGCGCTCCTTTTGACCTCAAGGGTACGTTAGATCATGGGTCGCGGAAACAATGTAATACCTTACAGGGCAAATTCAACAGGGGGACACTAAACTACCATCGTCTTACAGACGATGGGTTTGTGGTGCGTCAACGTTATTTTAAGGATCGGTCGGAAGGCCACCCCATTTATGGGGTGGTTGTTTACGCCGACTGGACAAAACCACCGGCTTTAGCCGGGGGTGATCCGTATCTACATACATACTGCTATCTGAAAGATGACCGTCTTACAGACGGTGGTTTCAACCTTATAACGGACGAATGAACCTGTGTTGCCAAGCTGAACATCAAAAGCCCGGCCAAAATGTACAATTAATAACTATTCGGCGCCGGTTTTTACCGAATTGTATTAACACCCTTGCAGATCACCATCATCGTCAATCTCGAAACAGCGTTCTTGCTCGCCAGTAATGGAAAACGAGCCGGTGCGATCTTCTTCGGTGCCGTTAAAAAAAATGGCCAGGTAATAGTCGCCGTTGGGCACATCTTCAAACCGGAAGATCCAATCGTTATCACCGACATCAAAGGCAAACACGGTTGCAGATCCGACAACTGAATTGTCGGCAAACTTTCTCAGCTCAACCTCATAATCTTTATCATCACGGTTGAGCACCTCGATGATCCCGTCGCCATCGCCAACGCTCTGCTCGTTACTATCACCGGAGGCGATGATCGCTAAGAGCCCAAGGCCCACAAGCCCTGCGAAAATGATTTTTTGAAGCAGCTTGGTATATGAAATGGTCATGCCGGACCTCCGAATAAAAATTAATGGTTTTAAAACCTGCAGGCGAAAAAAGCCTTGTTGCAGTATGGCGCTTATATCAGGCTTGATACCAAATTTTGTAACATGACCAAGCCTTTTAAAGCAAGACCGGTGTGGATCCCAAAATTCGCGACTGATTTTTTGCAAACCGGTTCATTGGCTAATGTCGGCCAAAAAAACAGCACCCCGCAGCATTGACAGAGCGCAGCGAAATCAGGGTTTTTCATTCTCCAAATTCACCCTCGTTCATATCAATACCGCCTCCACCCCGGGTAGATTCCGGTTTCCCTTGGGAGACGTATCCTCATATGGAAAAAGGCTCATATACAAGGCGTTGGCGTTTTTCAGGGTCGAACGATACGTCTTGGTATGTTGAGAGTCCGGAAAACCACAACAACGCCGTAGTCGGGACTATTGCGACACCATCTTTAGGCCGTGCGATTGGTTTGAGGTTTGCGTTTATCTTTTAAAATATGGTTGGAGATCACCACCCGCTGGATCTCCGATGTCCCTTCGTAAATGGTAAAAACCCGGGCATCGCGATAGTAGCGCTCCACGGCGTAATCCTTGGTGAAGCCATACCCGCCGTGAAGCTGCAATGCTTTGGCCGTGATCCGGTTGACCATCTCCGAGGCATAGAGCTTGGCCATGGAAGCCTGCATGGTAAAGTTTTCCTTACGGTCTTTCATGGCCGCGGCGGAGAGCATCAACTGCCGCGCCGCTTCAATTTCCGTGGCCATATCGGCCAAGGTCCAGCGGATGCCCTGGAATTTGGAGACCTTGCGGCCGAATTGATCACGTTTTTTGACATATGTAACAGCGGCGTCAAAAGCGGCCTGGGCCACACCCAACGATTGGGCGGCAATTCCGATGCGGCCGCCGTCAAGACCGGTCATGGCGATCTTAAAGCCTGACCCTTCGTTGCCCAACATGTTCTCTGCAGGGACGCGGCAATCTTCAAAAATCAGATCAGTGGTGTCCGAGGCGCGCAGTCCCATTTTATCCTCTTCGTGGCCTACAATGAGCCCCGGCGCCGATTGTTCCACCAAAAAGGCGGAGATGCCCCGATGACCCGCTTGATCATCGGTTTTGGCGGTGACAATCACCAGCCCGGCGTTGCGGCCCGAGGTGATAAAGCGTTTGGCGCCGTTGATGACCCATTCATCCCCCCTCTTGACGGCCATGGTTTTTTGACTGACCGGGTCGGAACCGGCATGGGGTTCGGTGAGAGCGAAAGCACCGATATATTCACCGTTGGCCAGGTCGCGCAGATAGGTCTCTTTTTGGCGATCCGAGCCGTAACGCATCAGGCTTTCGCAGACAATGGAGTTGTGGACCGACATGATCACCGCGGTAGAGGCGCATGCTGCGGCGATTTCCGCCAGCGCCAGGGTGTAGCTCACCGTGTCGGCGCCCTGGCCGTCGTACGTTAAAGGTACCATCATTCCTAGAAAACCCAACTCGCCCATCTTGCGCAGGTTTTCCGCCGGATACGCTTTGGTACGGTCCCGTTCTGCCGCTGTTTTGGCCACCTCTTTTCTGGCAAACTCCCGCACCATGGCCTGAATCATCTGCTGTTCGTCGGTAAGCGGATAACGCATTAGCCTCTCTTTAAGCTTTAAGGGTTGTAGATGACGACCAACAGCTCAGCCGCTTCCTTCCCTACATTTTTCATATTGTGCGCGATGCCCGAATTAAAGTGGAGTGAATCATTGGTGGAAAGGCGGTTGATGTGATCGCCCACAACCATCTCCACCGACCCGGAAAGCACATAGACAAACTCTTCGCCGTCGTGACGGTAGCCGACTCCCTGGTGCTCCGTCAGAGGATCGACGGTCACCCGAAACGCCTTGAGGTGTTTGTTTTCGGCGCCTGGGGTAAGCGTTGTGTAGGCGTAGTTGTCGGTCCGCTTGGCGTAAGCCTTGATCCGCTCCTGAGCCTTTTCCTGCTCTGCTTTAAACAACGATCCCGAATCGATCTGCAGCGCCCGGGAGATCTGTAAAAGCGTACCCACCGGCGGAATCTGCTTGCCGGATTCAATCCGTCTGATGTACTCCACCGATAGCCCGGTTTCGTTGGCGACATTCTCCAAAGAGAGGCTCTTTTCAATGCGGAATTGGCGGATTCGCCCGCCCACCGATTCCAACCGGTTTTTCTTTTTTGCGGGCATGGTGCTTTCCCTTTTAAAATTATATGTACAACCAGTTCAAAAAACTTATGCGAAACGTCAATTTTTGTTCGCGTTTACGGAAGACGAAACATTTCACCCGATTAATATTGCTACTATTTCGAGGATGAAATGTTGAGTCTGACGCCGAAATCGGGCAAAAAGGGACGTTTTTACATGTTTCGTCTGTAGGCGCCCCCTACATCATGCAGCGCCCGGGTAATTTGCCCCAGGCTGCAGTGGCGGACGGTATTCATCAATTCACCAAAGATGTTACCGCCGGAGAGCACGGTCTGCTGCAGATCGGCCAGGGCCCGTTCTCTTTGGGCGCTGTTTTTCTCGATAAAATCGGCCAGCCGGGCCAACTGGGACTCTTTTTCCTCCTCTGTGGCCCGGGCCAGCTCCAAAGCCCCCATATCGTTGCTCCACATATCATCGCCGTCAGGGTCTAAAAAGGTGTTGACGCCAATGATGGGCATTTCTCCGCTGTCTTTAAGCTGTTCGTAATGCATGGACTCTTCCTGGATTTTACCACGTTGATAGCCGGTCTCCATGGCACCCAGCACGCCACCTCTAGCGGTGATACGGTCAAACTCCATCAGTACCGCCTCTTCCACCAGGTCGGTTAACTCTTCGACGATGAAGCTGCCCTGTTGAGGATTTTCGTTGAGGGTGACGCCCCACTCTTTGTTTATGATCATTTGGATAGCCAGCGCCCGCCGTACCGACTCGCTGCCGGGGGTGGTGACGGCCTCGTCAAAGGCGTTGGTGTGCAGGCTGTTGCAGTTGTCGTAGACGGCGCACAAGGCCTGTAGCGTTGTGCGGATATCGTTGAATTGTATCTCCTGGCTGTGCAGTGAGCGGCCGGAGGTCTGAATGTGGTATTTCAGTTTTTGGGCACGCTCGTTAGCACCGTACTTGTCTCGCATGGCCACGGCCCAGATACGCCGCGCCACCCGGCCAATCACCGTATATTCCGGCTCCATGCCGTTGGAAAAGAAAAAGGAGAGGTTGGGAGCAAAAGTGTTGATGTCCATGCCCCGGGCCAGATAGTATTCCACATAGGTAAAACCGTTGGCCAGGGTAAAGGCCAACTGGGAGATGGGGTTGGCCCCGGCCTCGGCGATGTGGTAGCCGGAGATGGAGACCGAATAGAAGTTACGGACATTGTTTTCAATAAACCAGGCCTGGATATCCCCCATCATCCTTACAGCAAAGTCGATGGCGAAGATACAGGTGTTTTGGCCCTGATCCTCTTTTAAAATATCGGCCTGCACCGTACCGCGCACATTCTGCAACACCATTCGACGGATTTTTTGATCCTCCTCCCGGGATGGCGGCGTCCCCTTTTCAGCCGTATAGCGATCCACCTGCTGGTCGATGGCCGTGTTCAAAAACATGGCCAGAATAATCGGTGCCGGACCGTTGATGGTCATGGATACCGAGGTAGAGGGCGCACACAGCTCAAAATTGCTGTAGAGTACCTTCATGTCGTCCAAAGTGCAGATGCTCACTCCGGAGGTGCCCACCTTGCCGTAGATGTCGGGACGCTGATCCGGGTCCTGGCCGTATAATGTGACCGGGTCAAAGGCCGTGGAGAGCCGTTTGGCCTCGCTGCTTTTCGACAACAATTGAAAGCGGCGGTTGGTACGGGCCGGGTCGCCTTCGCCGGCGAACATGCGGGTGGGATCCTCCCCTACCCGCTTTAAAGGGAATACGCCTGCCGTGTAGGGGAAATGGCCGGGCAGATTTTCCCGCCGCAACCAGCGGTAAATTTCCCCCTGATCGGTAAAAGGCGGCAAAGCTACCTTGGGTATGGTGGAGTGTGATAGCGATTGGGTGACGAGCGGCGCCCGGATTTCCCGGTCGCGCACTGTATAGCGAAGCTCTTCGGCTTTGTAGCGGCGGCGGGTTTCGCCCCAGTTGGTGAGTAATGCCTCGGTTTCCGGCTGCCACTGTTGGCGCAAGGCCCGGCCTTTTTCGCTGAGGGTTTTACCAAGCGTGCTGTGGCCGGCGGTTTCCGCGATCAATTCGGCGCTTTTTTCTAGATGCCGGGTGTTACGGATGTTGGTGAGTTCGTTTTGGGTGGTTTGATGATACCCTCGCACGGTAGCGGCAATTTCGGCTAAATAGCGGGTTCGCTCCGGCGGGATAATAATGGCTTTGGATGAGGTCACCTTGGAATCCAGCCGCGGCAAGGACGACGTCAACTCAAGACCGGTGTTTTGGCAAATGGTCTCTAGAATGGCATGGTAAAATGCGGTGACGCCGTCATCGTTAAACTTGGCGGCGATAGTGCCGAAAACGGGCATCTCTTCGGGTGACCTGTCAAAGGCGGTGCGGTTGCGCTGCACCTGTTTTTGAACATCCCGCAAAGCGTCCTCGCTACCCTGTTTTTCAAATTTATTGATCACCACCAGATCGGCACAATCGAGCATATCAATCTTTTCAAGCTGCGACGCGGCACCAAACTCACTGGTCATGACATAAACGGAGATGTCGGTAATATCGGCGATTTGGGAGTCGCCCTGGCCGATACCGGCCGTCTCGGTGATAATCAGATCAAACCCGGCGGCGCGGGCAACATGTATGGCCGCTTCCATGGCGCCGGATATTTCGGTGACCGACTGGCGGGTGGCCAACGAGCGCATATAGATCCGCGGACCACCGATGGCGTTCATGCGGATGCGGTCACCTAGCAACGCTCCGCCGGTTTTACGGCGAGAAGGGTCGCAACTAATAATGGCGATGGAAAGGTCCGGCTGATCATGGTGCAGCCTCAGCACCAGTTCATCGGTTAGCGACGATTTGCCGGCGCCGCCGGTTCCGGTAATCCCAATGACCGGTGGCTTGCATTTTTCGGCCAGGGTTTCCAATATTTTTTTGAGCGTGGCCGCCTCTTCGTCATCAATCCCGGAAGGCTCTTCTACAAAGGTGATCAGCTGGGCCACTCTCCTTTTATCTGTGGGATTAAGGCCGGTTAAATTCCGGTTGAACGATAATGGTACCGGGAAATCGATCGCACTCACCAGATGGCTGATGATCCCTTGTAGCCCCATACTGGCGCCGTCTTCCGGCGAATAAATTTTGGTGACGCCATAAGCCTCCAATTGATTGATCTCATCGGGCACAATCACGCCGCCACCGCCGCCGAACACCTTGATGTGATCGGCGTTGTTCTCTTTTAGCAGGTCAATCATAAACTGGAAAAATTCCACATGCCCGCCTTGGTAGCTGGAAACGGCGATTCCCTGCACATCCTCTTCAATGGCTGCCGTGACAATTTCCGTCACCGAACGGTTGTGCCCCAAATGGATCACCTCCACGCCGGCGCTTTGCAGTATGCGGCGCATGATGTTGATGGACGCATCATGGCCGTCAAAAAGTGAGGTGGCGGTAACGACACGGACGTTGTATTGGGGGTGGTACGTTTCGTTAGTCATGAGGTCTCTTTATAACGGGTGGGGTTGGATTGAAAGTATTGAGAATAAAGGCGGTTTGCCGTTCGATGTATTCTTCGATGTCGTAATGGCGGTTGAAAAACCAACGCCTGAATGTCCACATATGCCCCATGACACTGATATTATGGGCGGCCAGTTCTACGGTCCGGTCGTCCATTCCGGAAAGGACGTTATGATCACGGAGTTGGGTGAGCGCCGCCACAAAAAGACCGGTGATACGCAACTCATTTTCAAGGACCTTTTTTTGCCACTGCTCCGGCAATGCCCGGGTCTCTTGGTAGATAAGCAAAATAAAATCACTCATGCGGTGGCACACCAAAAAGTATTCCCGCAGGATGTCCTCCAAGGCACGCTTGCCCCCGCCGGACTGTTGTAAAATGCAGGTGACGAGGCGCTCCACATCGGCATGAATGGCATCACAGACCAGATAGAGAATATCCTCCTTGGAAGCGATGTATTCGTAAAGGGAACCGATGGAGAGGCCTGCCGCGCGCGCGATTTCCCGGGTGGTGGTTTTGTGGAACCCGTTTTTGATAAAAAGTTCGACCGCAGCGTTGATAATTTGCCGCCGCCGGGTTTCCACCAACTGTGGGCTTTTCACATGTGTAGGAATATCATGGGCTTGGGACGACCTGGACATTATTTTTCCGCAAATAGGGTACTGCGCTGCAAGCCGAGCGAGCGCTCAATCGTATTGCTACCCGTCTTTACCGTTTCTGTCAAGCAGCACCGCCGGCTATTGGCCGGTGTAATCGGGAAGAAACTTTTTAGTTTCATAAGAGGTCGGACGATCCACCCAAAATCCGCGATTGATTTTGTGGAAACCTGTCCACGGGCCCCATGTCGGCCCAAAAAACAGAGGTGATCGTTATAAAATCATCCCGGCATGATGATTATGGAACAGCGACGACGCGATGATTCCAAAAAAAACAACAAATACCCGCCCTCCGGACGTTGAAAATCTCCGCTTTCGAGTCCATGGCGACGTAATCGACCTGATCTTTGAAACATGCGGTTTCAAAGATCTTTGTGCTTTTTATGCCAGACAGGGCCTTTGGCTTTGTTCATCATCTTATCAGCACGGATCACTTTTTCACGGGATGATACCGCTTCGCACGCTTATTTTTGTTTTTTCAGCTCCTTATCGATGAGGGCCTGAAACCCTTGCAAGGAACGATTTTTCACCAGGCGGCCATTGACGTAAATAGTCGGGGTTCCCCGCAAACCCACCGCGACGCCGTCTTTATAGTCCTGCTGAACCATTTGAAGCAATTCGGGATCTTTGCGCTTGGCGTCAAAGGCCGCTTTATCCAGCCCCGCATCCACTGCAAATTGATCTAAAAGTTTGTCGTTCAGTTTGCGGTAGTTTTTAAACACGAGGTCATGGTATTCCCAGAATTTTCCCTGGTCGTGAGCGGCCATGGCGGCAACAGCCGCCGGTTGAGCCATTTTGTGGTTGCGTAACGGAAAATGTTTGAAGACAACCTTGACCGTATCGGAATTTTTTTCGAGCACCTGCTCGAGAAGCGGATTGATCCGCGCACAGTAAGGTCATTGAAAGTCGGAAAAGATAACCAACTCCACAGGGGCATCGGCTTTTCCTTTGAACGGGGAGCCTGCGGTGGGTATTTTGTGAATAAAACTGAGGTTGACAATATCAAGGGTTTTTTTGGAACGGCTGGTTAAAAAGAGGATGTCCGGATTGGCGCCCGCTTGAATCCCGTCGATATGAGCGCCGACGTCTACGGTGTCATCAAGCTTGCCGGCGGCGTCATAGATCATCAATTTTCCCCCTTGGGTCAGTACATAGATGTACTTGCCATCGGGAGCCGCCTCCGTTGCCAACGGTATTTCATCCAGCTTTAATGTTCGCGCAATTTGATAGTCAACCTCCGCTGCCGCCGGTACTGTCAATAGCAACAGGATCATCAGTACAATTCCCCGGATTGGTTTTTTCACTCGCATAAGTGATCCTTTCGGTTAGATCCTTCAAATAAGGTTAGGGTGATGGTTGAATAGATACAACCAGCGCCGGCGTGATGGTTGTCGGAAGCGATGCAATACCCAAGAAGGATGCAGAGCTTCCGACAAACCAAAACTACTCACACGAAGGCGCTTTTACGATACCATTAAATAGCCATCGAGAATGGTTGATGGCTGCACAGCGGTTCCTCCGCCTGATAATTGCCAGTGGCCTCATAGGCCCTTGCCCGGCAGCCGCCGCAAACCTTGCGGTATTCACAAACACCGCATTTCCCTTCCAATTTATCATAGTCCCGCAACTCATTAAAAATCTTGGACGATTTCCAAATTCGATCAAACGGCGTTTGGGTCACATCCCCACAAGTAAGCCCCAAAAAACCGCAAGGCTGCACCACCCCCACATGGGAAATAAAACAGAAACCGATCCCCCCGAGACAACCACGGGTGACGGCATCCAGGCCGTGGGTGTCAAAAGTCACCTTTTCACCGTCCTTTTTGGCCCGCTGCCGCAATATACGATAGTAGTGCGGTGCGCAGGTGGCTTTCAGTTGCAACGGTGTTCGGGTGCGCTGATCGTAAAACCAGTTCAAGGTCTGTTCGTATTGATCCGCTGTGATTTCCTGATCGACGATATATTTACCCCTGCCCGTGGGCACCAGCAAGAAAATGTGATGGGCCACCGCTCCCAAATCCACCGCCAGATCCATGATCTGTTCTATTTCACCCAGATTGACCCGGGAGATGGTGGTGTTAATCTGAAAATCGATGCCGGCCGCTTCGGCCAACTCAATACCCCGCAAAGCGCCGTCGAAAGCGCCGGGAACACCCCGAAATTGATCATGGCTTTCGGCGGTGGCGCCGTCCAGACTGATGCTGATTCGTTTGATCCCCGCCGCGGCCATTTGCGCCGCGTTTTCCGGCGTAATCAATGTTCCGTTTGGGGACATCACCATGCGTAGCCCAAGATTGTCGCCATACCTGGCGATTTCAAAAATATCAGGCCGCAACATGGGATCACCGCCGGTGAGAATCACAATGGGTTTCCCAACCAGGGCGATTTCCTCCATCAGCTTCAAACCGGCCCGGGCGTCCAACTCCCCCTCGTAAGGGCCGTTGGTGGCCGAGGCCCGGCAGTGAACACAGGTCAGGTTACAATTTCGTGTCGTTTCCCAGGCCACCAGCCGGAGACCGGGGCCTTTGGTTGAAGATTGGTCTATTGGGTGACCGCCGCCAGGGCGCCCATGAGGCGGTTTGGATCTTTCCGGGTTCATTTTCAGCTTATATCCTTTTTTTACAGTCGCCATCTTTGATGGTTTTGTTTAAACAATCCGGATGACTCTGTAAAACGACTCATATGCGCGGCGTTGTGATTTTTCAGAACCAGATCATACATTCTGGTGTGTCGGCCACAATTACCGCAGATGAGACGTTTATGACGCCATCGCTTTGGCGGCATCCATGGCAAAATAGGTCAAAATCATATCCGCGCCGGCCCTTTTAAAAGCCGTCAGGGTTTCCAGCATCACTCTTTTGCCATCAAGCCAGCCCATCTGCTCGGCCGCTTTGATCATGGCGTATTCGCCGCTCACATTGTAAACGGCCAGGGGCAGGTCAAACGCTTCACGTATGCGGCAAACCACATCCAGGTAGGGCAATCCGGGCTTGACCATAATAATATCGGCGCCCTCTTCCACGTCCAGCATCGTCTCGCGAATCGCCTCCACCCCGTTGGCCGGATCCATCTGATAGGTGCGGCGATTCCCAAACCGGGGCGCCGATTCCGCCGCTTCTCGAAACGGGCCGTAGTAGGCCGAACAGTATTTGGCCGAATAGGCCATAATGGGCAACTGCTCAAACCCGCTGTCGTCCAGAGCGCCCCGTATTTCTGCCACCCGCCCGTCCATCATGTCCGACGGCGCCACCATGTCGGCACCCGCCTCGGCATGGGACACGGCCGTCCTGGCCAGCAGATCCAAGGTGGCGTCATTGTCCACCTGCTCTTTTTCAATCACTCCGCAATGGCCATGATCGGTGTATTGGCACAGGCAAACATCGGTAATCACCGCCAAGTCCGGTACCGCCGCTTTCAATGTTCGAACCGCCTTTTGCACAACCCCCTTTTCGGCATAGGCGCCCGTACCAAAGGCATCTTTGGATGATGGAATTCCAAACACAATGATACCAGGGATCCCCCAAAGGTGAACTTCTTGGGCCATCTGGGGCAGATAATCAACCGAGTAGCGAAATTGGCCGGGCATGGATTCGATGGGCTCTTTCACCTTTTTACCCGGCGCCACAAAAATCGGGTAGATCAAATCATCAACGGTTAAGACGTTTTCGCGGATCAAGCGCCGGAAGGCGCTGCTTTGCCTGAGACGGCGGGGGCGATAGTCAGGGAACATCATCGATGCGATCCATTTTTAAACAGTTTCACAAATATTGCCGGAATCGGCAGTGCGCCTTTATCTCCTTTGACGCAGCACCTGCTTTTTCACTCAATCCAATACCCTGATTTACCTCTCGGTCAGCCCGATCTCTTCATCTGTCAAGAAGCAGGCCGGGTCCGGCGCCCATAAGTCACCCGTGGCCGCTTCAGCACGCACCCGGAAATTACCGCCGCACACATCCAGCCACTGGCATTTGACGCAGCGGCCGGTGACATGCTCTTTTTTATTTTTCAACTTACCCATGAGCGGCTCATCCGTATCGGACCAAATCCCGGAAAAGGGCCTTTGCCTTACATTGCCAAAACTGTAGTGCCGCCAAAACTGATCGGCATGCACCTCGCCGTCCCAGCTGACGCAGCCGATCCCGCGACCGGAGCTGTTACCCTCGTTCATTTTGAGCAGCTCCAACACCTCGGCGGCCCTTCCGGGCTCCTCCTGTAGCATCCGCAGATAGATGTAGGGACCGTCGGCGTGGTTGTCCACGGTGAGGATCTCTTTGGGATTGCCCGCGTCGCTGAACTGGCGCGCCCGATCCATAATCAAATCCACCACGGTGCGGGTATCTTCCAGCGACAGATCGTCTTTCATCAAATTGGACCCGCGGCCGGCGTAGACGAGGTGGTAAAAACAGGCTCGAGGAATATTCTCTTTTTCAATAAGGTCAAAAATCCGGGGTACTTCGTCTTTGTTAAAACGGTTAATGGTAAAACGCAGGCCCACCTTGATACCCGCGCCCTGGGCGTTTTTAATGCCCTCCAGCGCCATGTTAAAAGCGCCCTTGACCCCCCGGAAGCGGTCATTCACCTCGGCCATACCGTCCAGGCTGATGCCCACGTAAGAGAGTCCGATCTCTTTTAAAATTCGGGCCTTTTCCTTGGTAATCAAGGTGCCGTTGGTGGATATCACCGCGCGCATCCCTTTTTGAACGGCATATTCGGCCAGTTCGGGCATGTCTTCTCGCACCAGTGGTTCGCCCCCTGAAAAAAGCACGACGGGCACACCAAAACCGGCCAGGTCGTCGAGCAGCGCCTTGCCCTCTCCAGTGGACAACTCGTTGTCAAAGGGGATGTTTTTGGCGCGGGCATAGCAATGGACACATTTCAAGTTGCAGCGCCGGGTCATATTCCAAACCACCACCGGCCGCTTATCTTTTGAGAACTGCAGTAAATGGGACGGTAACTTGCCGGAATGACGTCCGTAACGCAACGCATCCGACGGCTCCACCGTTCCACAGTAAAGTTTGGAGATGCCGATCATAAATGAGAATACTCCATATCGTGTGCAATCGCCGTATGGATCAGTGCTATCATACCCCGATGGGATTGAAAATGATTACGTTTTGGGGTCGTCCGACGGCGCTAACGATTTAAACAATTCGGTAAAGTATTGATCAGGATTGATCAGTGCCTGTTTGGTGATAAAAAAGCGGTTCTTGCCTGTTTTTTCCGCCAACAGCTTCAGTCCCAAATCAAAATCGGCATCAAACCGCCTGTCAATTTCGTCAATGGTGCTGTCCGAATTGGCAATGGTGTCGATGATAAAATCGATGGCATCATTTTCTAAAATCACATTAATGTCGTGCGCTTTAAAGAAGTTGAGTTCGATCTTTTTCACTTCGTCGTAATAGGCCCGGACTCGCTTCATAACGCTGTCGATGTCCATGACGCTGCGGGAATAAAACGCGGCAATAATGTCCATGCGTGATGGTGTCAAGGTAAGATTGTACTTGGCTGTGAGATGCTCCCGGTTTTTCTCCAGATAGGTTTTGATAAAGCGGCGTTCGTCAATGGTGAGGCACTCAAAGTCGTCTTTGAACTTAGGGTCATCGGGGTGAGCTTCCATCGTTGCAAGGGTTTGGGCGGGTTCGGAAATGGCCTCTAAGGTAACGGCAAACTGGTCAATGGGGGTTGAGGGCAGCCTTCGCTCAAAAGGAAGCAGCGCCGCCTCCACCGCGCTGACCAGGCCTCTGGCGCCAGTATTTTCTCTTCCCGCTGATGTGGCAATGGCCGCGAGGGCCGCTTTGTCAAATTTCAGATTGATGCCGTAAGCGGCAAAATCAAGCTTTTTCCCCAATATCACCGGGTTATTGGGATTTTTCAAGATGTCCAACAGATCGGATTCTTGCAGTTTTTCAAAGACAGCCCTCACGGGCAGCCTTCCTACAAACTCCGACTCAAAACCGTATTTTACCAGATCCTCGGTTTTCAATTGCCGTAAAAGGTTGATGGGATCACCCGAATCCTTTAAGGCGGCGCCAAAGCCAATTCCCTGCTGATTGATCCGCTTGGCGATGATTTCGGGCAGTTCGGAAAAAGCGCCACTCATAATAAAGAGGATATTTTTGGTATTGATGCTCTGCCTGTCCCGATTGCCGGTTTTGCGATACCGTTCGATCTCCTGAAACATGGAGACGGGATCGTGGGGCACTTTGAGGGCGATTTCGGTCTCTTCCAGCGGTTTCAAGAGCGCCCGTTGGACACCGGTACGGGAGACATCGGCTCCCCAAGCGCCGCGGCTGCCGGCAATCTTATCAATTTCATCAATGTAGATGATTCCGTACCGGGCCAGTTCGATATCATCATCAGCCTCGCGCACCAGGTCCCGTACCAGGTCTTCCACATCACCGCCCACGTAACCGGTTTCGCTAAATTTGGTGGCGTCCCCTTTGACAAAAGGAACACCGATTTTCTGGGCGATAAGCTTGACCAGATAAGTTTTACCCACCCCGGTGGGTCCCAGCATCAACACATTGTTTTTGATGCTCCCCACCATGTCAAAGGAAAGGTTGGATGATTGGCTGATCCGTCCGATACGGTTAAAGTGGGTGCAGATCTTGGTGGCCAATATGGCCTTGGCATGATCCTGGCGAATCACATACTGATCCAACCAGGCGATCAGCTCTTCCGGCTTTACGTCAAATGTAATCGTCTTCTTGCCGGGTCCCGAGGGTTTTTCCGTCACCTCGGCATCGGCTTGAGGCATGGAGAGCGGTGACACCATCTGAACCGTGCCGCCATATTTTTTGGTCAAGAGCTCGCTGATCTCTTTTTCGATCTCTTTGGGGTCGGGTATCTTTTCCATACGCAATAAATCCCTTGAGTCCTTTTTACCGGATACTTTCCTAAGCATCGCCCAACAACGTGTTTACCGTTTTCGCTCCAACACGGCCGCCGGCGATGTGTAAAAGCTCATCAAGGATCAATAATAAGCACCGACAAAAGGGTTGCAACCCGTTCGATACGACTACAGATTGACACCGATTGTTTAAAAATGGAAAAGACCCTGCAAACGTTTCGGTTGATTATAGTTCCGCGTCCTGTGCAGGACATCTATTTTTGTTCACGTTCAAGGAAGGCGAAAAATGTAACCGGATGAATATATTGAATATTTCGAGGATACCATTTTGGACGCCGGAATTGGGCCAAAAAGGGCGTTATGCAAAGGTCTCAAGGGGACCCCCGTTTGTGCCCACGTGGTGTAACGGGTGGCAAGTCGCGCGGTCCCATCACCGATCCGGTGATTCGGTCGGGGCTTTAATGCGGGGCAATGGTTATTGGCGGAAAGCCTTGTAATCGATGTCGTATTTTTGGGCTTTGTAGGAAAATTTGCGCGTCGTTGTTTTGAGCAGATTTGCGGCATGGCCGATATTGCCCCGGGTATTTTTCAAGGCGTCGATCAGGAGATCTTTTTCCAGCGCAGCCACGGCATCTTCCAACGAATCGCCGGGTAAAGTGCCCGAAGCGGCGCCCGTTTGCAAGGTTGGCGGGAGGTGGTAACTGTGGATCACCCCCTCCTCGCAGAGCAGTACGGCCCGCTCAATGCCGTTTTCCAATTCACGCACATTGCCCGGCCAGTGGTAATCCATCATCATGTTGATGGCCGGGGTTGAAAAGCGTTTGATGCTTTTGCCGTTCTCTTGGGAATATTTTTCGAGGAAAAAGTCAGCCAGCAGCAAAATATCGGTTTTGCGTTCCCGCAGCGGCGGCAGATAGATGGGAAAGACGTTGAGGCGGTAGTAGAGGTCACCGCGGAAAAGCTCCTCGTCCACCGCCGATTCGAGGTTTTTGTTGGTGGCGGCAACGATGCGGACGTCGCTGCGAATGGTTTTATAACCGCCCACCCGTTCAAACTCCCGTTCCTGCAACACGCGTAATAGGGCCACCTGAACCTCGGGGTCAATGGAGCCGATCTCATCCAAAAAGATGGTTCCCTTATGGGCCATTTCGAATTTCCCGATCTTTTGTTTGATGGCCCCGGTAAATGCCCCCTTTTCGTGTCCAAACAGTTCGCTTTCGATCAAATTGGTGGGCAATGCCGCCAGGTTCACCTTCACAAAAGGTTGTTTGGCGCGCGGGCTGTTGTAGTGGAGGGAGTTGGCCACCAGCTCTTTGCCGGTTCCGCTTTCCCCCCGGATCAGCACTGTGGCATTGCTGGCGCTGACTTGGGAGATCATTTGATAAACCTCCCGCATTTTGTTGCTGTTGCCCACAATATTGGTGATGCTGTATTTATTTTCCAGTTCCCCTTGCAGCCGCCTATTCTCCGCCTGGAGCCGCTCTTTTTCCAGCTCGATGGTTTCAAGATTGATCACGTGGGTGGCGATCATGGTGGCCACCACCGCAAGCAGCCGTTGGCCGCCATTCAGGTCATAGTCCCGGTCATAGAGGCGATCCACGCTTAGGGCGCCGATCACCTTGCGCCCCTTTTTTACGGGAACGCTGATGAACGAATATTCGTCACTCTGATGACCTTTACGGGTGGCGGTACGATCTAAAAAGAGGGGCTCTTTACTAATCTTGGAGATCGCCACGCCGCTGCCCGTTTGTATGACCCGCCCTAAAATCCCTTCACCAACCTGATAGCGGCCTCGGCGACGTGCGGTTTCGGTCAGGCCGTGGGCAATTTCAATAGTGATCTCGTTGGAAACCGGGTGAAGCAGCGAGATGGTTCCCCGCACCATGGCCATTTTATCTGAAAGGGTTTCGAGAACCCGGTAGAGGGAAGGACGCAACTCCAATTGGGTGTTTAGGGCCTGGCTGATCTCATATAAAAGGGCCAGTTCTTCAATTTTTTTCACGGCGGCTCCGTTCCTTGTTCCAACAAAACAGTCCAAACCTTACGTGCGAGATACAAAAATGTATCAATTGCAACGGTTCAAAGCAACGGTAAAAAAGTTCATACCCAACTGTTTGGCCAGAAGGACCCCCTACCGTGCTTTTGCCCACTCCGGGCATTCCGATTAAAATGATGTTTGATGGGTCTTTTTTCACGACGCCGACCATAAACTGAAATCGATACTTTTATCAAGGTGTATCACAGCTCTTTGCCCGGTGGTGTCTTTGCTGGTGGTGTCTTTGCTTGACGAGGCGGAAGAACCGCTTTAAAATTCAAGTCCTGGTTGTAAATACTTAATTTTCGCAGAGGGTGATTCCATGGCATTTTCTGTTGCACTGGCCGGCAAAGGAGGTACGGGTAAAACCACGATTGCCGGTCTAATGATAAAATACCTGGTGGATCAAGGCAAAAAACCGGTTTTAGCCGTAGATGCCGATAGTAATGCAAATTTAAATGAAGTATTGGGACTCACTTTTAACGAAACACTGGGCGGCGCCCGCGAACAGATGAAAAAGGGCGATGTTCCCTCCGGCATGACCAAGGATATTTTTATGGAGATGAAGCTGGAAGAAGCCGTCGTGGAGTCGGAGGGGTACGATCTGGTGGTGATGGGGCAGCCCGAAGGGGCGGGTTGCTATTGCGCGGCCAACACGCTGCTCACCAGCTTTTTGGAACGCTTGGTTGACAACTATCCTTATATCGTGATGGATAACGAGGCGGGGATGGAGCATATCAGTCGCCTGACCACCAAGGATGTCGATATCCTGCTGGTGGTTTCCGATACCTCCCGACGCAGCTTGCAAGCCGGATTTCGGATTGCCAAACTGGCCAAGGATCTCAATATCGGTATTAAAAAAAGCTATTTGATTATCAACCAGGCCAAGGAAGCGCCGGTTCAAAAGATGCTTGATATGATTGCAGCGTCGGGATTGGAGCTTGCCGGCATCATCCCGGACGACGAAAACGTCTATGCCTATGATCTGGACGGTAAACCGACCACGACGCTTGAACCCGACAATCCGGCCATGATGGCTGCCAACAAGATCTTTGGCGCGATTATACCCTGAGGTGCGATCATTTGATATATAGCAATAAGAGGGGGGAACGATGCGTAAAACCGGTTATCTATACGACCCACGGTATCAACTACACGATACCGGCCCCTTTCACCCCGAAATGGCCGAACGGCTGGTGTCAATTCATAAAGGCATTGAATCAGGCGGACTGCTTCCCTATTTGACGGTACTTTCCGCCCAACGGGCCGCCATGGAATGGATTGAGGCGGTTCATGACGTGGACTATATCCGTCGGTTTGAAGAGATGAGCCTGTCCGGTAAAAAGGTATTTGATTTTCCCGACAATCAGATGTGCACGGATACCTTCGAAACGGCACTGTTGGCGGTCGGGGGTGTGTTGGATGCCGCCGAAAAGGTGATGTCCGGCGAGTTGGATAATGCCTTTTGTGCGGTCCGTCCGCCGGGGCACCATGCGGAAACCAATCAGGCCATGGGTTTTTGCTACTTTAACAATGTAGCCGTCTGCGCCCGTTATTTACAAAAAGGATGGGATATTGAAAAGGTGGCGATCATCGATTTTGATGTTCACCATGGTAACGGCACCCAGCATATTTTTGAAAGAGACCCCACCGTGTTGTACTACTCCATTCATGAGCACCCCTCGTTTGCCTACCCGGGAACCGGACGTGAATTTGAAGCCGGCGAGGTGGACGGCTACGGGTTTACGAAAAATTCTCCCGTATTGCCGGGCAAAGGGGATGGTGAGTATAAACGCTTGGTGGAGCGGGATATGTTTCCGGCGGTGGAACGGTTTGCACCGGAAGTGCTCATCGTTTCTACAGGGTTTGACGCCCATGAGGATGACGACATGGCCGATATGAATCTGACCACCGAAGGTTTTACCTGGATCATGCAACAGATCATGACTCTGGCCGAAACCTATACCGGCGGCAAGCTGCTTTCGGTGCTGGAGGGAGGATACAATTTAGAGCGGCTTCCCGAGCTGGCCTGTAATCATGTAAAAGTTTTACTAGACATGGATCTATAACAGCCGACATAAAAGTATGTCCCACGGAGGGTATCATGTTTATTGATCAGTCCATGACCCGCAAGGTCGTTACCATTGAAAAAGAGGCCAGTATTTTAAAGGCCGAAGAACTCATGAAAGCGCATCGGATCCGCCATTTGCCGGTAGTGACAGATGACCAAAAGTTAATCGGCATTGTAACGGATCGTGATTTTAGAGGGGCCATGCCCTATGCGTTTTTTCATAAGCCCGATAGTCCGGAGGCCCAGGAAGCACGGGAAAAAATGGGGAAGTTGACGATTGCGGAGATTATGTCGACGAATTTAGTGACCCTGTCGCCGGCTGATACCATTCAGGATGCGCTGTTACTGGTTCAAAACACGAAAGTGGGCGCCCTGCCGGTCGTGGATGAAAACGGCAAACTCAAGGGAATTTTGTCGGTGCGGGATTTGCTGCGGGCCTTTGTTAATGTTTTGGGGTTGGGAACACCGGGGACGCTGCTGGGAATTGTCTCCGAAGAAAAAGTGGGTCAGATGAAAAAGATTGTCGATGCCATCACCGCAGAGGGGGTCTCCATCGGCAGCATTCTAGTGGCACGCTACTGGGAAACGGATAAAAGAGCCGTCTTTCCCTATCTGTTAACCAACAACACCCGTAGAGCAAAACAGAAATTGACCGATCTTGGTTTTGAACTGATCGATCCCATGGCGTGGTATATGGATCAACTACCCCGGACTAAACTACCATCGTCTTAAAGGCGATGGGTTTGTGGTGCGTCAACGTTATTTTAATGATCGGTCGGAAGGCCACCCCATTTATGGGGTGGTTGTTTACTTGGCATACGATTCTTTGCAAACCCCAAAAGCTGCGTTGATGCAGCGTGGGCAGGATGACACAAAGGAGCAAAATGGTGGAACCCGTTATCCGGCAGGCCGCTAAAAAAATCATTCGGGCCAACAATGTGGCGGCTTTGACCGGTGCCGGTATATCGGTGGAGAGCGGGATTCCACCGTTTCGCGGCAAAGGCGGACTGTGGGAGAAGATTGATCCCATGGAGGTTGCCCATATTGATGCTTTTTTGGAGAACCCGGCCAAAGTCTGGCGGCTCTTGATCCGGGATATGGGGCGCCTATTGGTCTCAGCCGCACCTAATGCCGCTCATCACGGACTGGCGGAGTTGGGAAAAATCGGCTGTATGGCGACGGTGATCACCCAAAACGTAGATGGCCTCCATCAAGCCGCGGGTAGCCGTCGGGTTATAGAATTTCACGGGACGTTTGCCACAGTTTCCTGTTTACAATGTCATATGCGGCAACCCATCAGGAATTGCCTGACCGCGGATATGCCGCCCCGCTGTGGCTGTGGGGGTGTGTTGCGGCCCGATTGCGTGTTCTTCGGCGAGATGATTCCCACGGCGGCTTTTCATGCCGCGCAAGCGGTGGTGGCCGCCTGTGACGTGATGCTGGTGATAGGCACATCCGCCACCGTTCAACCCGCCGCACATATGTCGGTCATGGCCAAACAAAACAGAGCGGTTATTATTGAAATCAATCCCGAGTCCACACCGTTGAGCGATTCCATCAGCGACTATATGATCAAGGGTCCAGCCGGTGAGAGTATGCGCCAATTAACGGCGGTGGTGGCTGAAATGAGGGCCGATGGTCCCTGAGATGGACAGTTGGTTGGTGAAGGTGGAGCTCACACCGCCGTCATTGGCCGATAACAGCGGCGATGCGGATCGACTGCTGCGTGGATTAAAACGACGGATCGGATCTGAATAGAATGAATATGGGAGTTACATCAATGATCACGCGTAAGCCCTGGGCCGATATGGCCGCGGATCTGGTGGACGTTTCCATGGGACGCAAGCCTGCGACCATGCTTGTCCAAAACGGCCGTTGGGTCAACGTTTATAGTGGCGAAATTCTTCCCGGCACCGATGTGGCCATATGGAACAGCCGAATCGCCATGGTAAAACCGGATGCCGGCTATACCGTTGGACCCGCTACCGTCGTTCTCGATGCTGATGGCCGTTACCTGCTGCCCGGCCTGTGTGACGGACATATGCATGTGGAAAGCAGCATGCTGTCGGTTACGGAGTTTGTGCGCGCAGTGATGGTCCACGGCACCACCTCGATTTTTATTGATCCCCACGAAATCGCCAATGTTCTGGGATTGCACGGTGTCCGGCTGATGTATGATGAAGCCGAGGGGCTGCCGATCAACGTCTATATACAGGTGCCCGGTTGTGTGCCCAGCGCCCCCGGGCTGGAAACACCCGGCGCTGAGTTGGGCCCCGATGAAGTGGCCGAAGCCCTTAAATGGCAACGGGTGGTGGGGCTGGGCGAGGTGATGAACTTTCCCGGTGTTGCCAACAACGACAGCAAAATGAGTGCTGAAATCACAGCGGCGATGCGGGCCAACAAGACCATCGGAGGCCATTACGCAACCCGCGATCTGGGGCGAGGGTTTCATGGCTATGTAGCGGGTGGCCCCCAGGACGATCATGAAGGCACCCGCCTGGAAGACGCCGTCGAAAGAGTTCGGCGGGGTATGCGGCCTATGCTGCGCTATGGCTCCGGTTGGCGGGACGTAGCTTCCCAAATAAAGGCGGTCACCGAATTGGGGCTGGACCCACGCCAGTTTATTCTTTGCACCGATGATTGCCATTCTGAGACGCTGATCAATGAAGGCCACATGAACCGGGTTGTGCGTCACGCCGTTTCCGAAGGGTTGGAGCCGTTGAGGGCTATCCAGATGGCAACGCTCAATACGGCTCAACATTTTGGGTTGGACCGGGATGTGGGAAGTATCGCACCGGGACGGTATGCCGATATGATTATTACCAGCGATCTTACAGAACTACCCGTTGAGCAAGTCATCACCGCGGGGGTAGCTGTTGCTGAGGCCGGTAAGGCGACGATTGATATTCCCACTTACAGCTACCCTGTCGATGCAAAGCAGACAGTACAACTTTCGCGTGAAGTGACCGAAGATGACTTCACAGTTCAAGCACCCGATGGCAATGCAAAGGCCACCGTCAGGGTGATTGGTGTAATTGAGCATCAAGCGCCTACACGAGCACTGCAGTTTGAACTCCCGATAGTAAACAGTATTGTCGAAATGCATCCGGAACGGGATATTTGTCAGGTGGCATTGGTGGAACGGCACCACGGCAGTGGTCGTGTCACCAACGGCTGGGTTAACGGGTTCGGTTTTGATCAACCGTGCGCAGTGGCGACAACGGTTGCCCACGATTGCCATCATCTGATCGTTTGCGGAACGCGGCGCCGGGAGATGACCATGGCTGTAAATCGATTAAAGGAGGTGGGCGGCGGCGTGGTCGTATTTCAAGACGGAAAAGAGACCTCCCTGGTTCCCCTGCCCATTGCCGGGATTATGTCGGAAAACGGGGCCGAAGTGGTGGCCGAACAGGTGCGGCAAATGAATCGGGCCATGACCGCTTGTGGTTGTAAAATAGAAAACGCCTTTATGCAGCTCTCGCTGCTGGGATTGGTTGTTATTCCCGAATTGCGGCTATCTGACTTGGGGGTGGTGGATGCCGTCAACTTTAGGCTCATCTCGCCGTTTGTTGACCCCTAGAGGCGATAGATCTACTCATCGGCCGGCTTGATCAGGGCCGCCATGGAGGAGCGACCGTCGATTTTTAGCACGGCAGCCTTTTCCAGGCGAATGTGGCGGATAAAGGCGCTCTCATCTTGGGCCGGGAATTGCTTGAACCAGTCCCAATCAATCACGCCGTTTTGTTCCGGCCGGATGGTCAGGTAACCGATACCCGATGAAGTAATGTTGTGGAAAAAATGGGATCCCTGGGACGGATCGGCGTTGAGACCGGCAATGGTTGTTTCTACCATGGCATCGACACCGGAGATCTCGTTCCAGGAAACGGGAATACCCAGCCAACGATCCGAAGAGCCCCAACGACCGGGCCCAACCAGGAGGTACTTGCGGCCCTCATTTTCGAGAAGGGTGTTTATCCGGCCAATTTCAGTGACTATCTCCATGGTTCTGGAGGTATCAAAATCATCCGGTTTGACAAATACAATATCGTATATTTGTTTGGACCGACTACTGCCCAAGGCCTGATGGCAGAAAAGCGCCGCCCGCTCACAGTCGCTTTCAGTGATGCTCACCTGAAGTTTATGACCGCCGATAGCCATGGGGCGAATCTGGACAAGTGCCAGCGAAGGGTTGTAGCCCGTGGCGGGTGCAGGGTCCACACAGAATTCAATCTCAACCGGACCGCCCATTCCCTGCTGACCCAATTCGAGTAACTGAATCAGGATTTCGGGTAAAGGAAAATCGTTATGTGTGAGCATCCGTGCGAAAGTGATCACCGGATAGCCGTTCGGCTGCCAACCGCTTCGGATACGATTATCTTGCGGTTCAAAAGTGCTGGCCATATAACGAACCGCCGGATGGTCTGAAGCCTCATCAATGTTCAATTTTTCCAAAGTGGCGTCTTCCCGACTGACAAAATCCAAGGGAAAGTCTTCCAGCTTCAGGGCATAAAAAAAGCGCTGCGCATTCTTTAAAATATCCTCCACCGTAGAAAACTGGGGTAGTAATTTAGGGTAGCGTGGTGAAAATCGAAGTGCATTGCCTCCATCCATCACAATTTTGCCCAGGCCGAGTGCAATATGGGCAATCCCTTCATCCGCCTTCATGGGGGCTACCGGATAGAAATTGTAGGACTGTACGACACCGGACAGATAGGGGTAGAAATACTTTTGGTACGTATGGCCGGCCAGATCTTGGATCACCACCGCCATCTTTTCGTCTTCGGTGCGGTGTTGTGTGCTTTTGGCAAATGAGCGCGGGATTTTTAAAAAGGTTGAGGCGTAGATCAGCTTAATGGTTTGCACCAACTGCTCCACGCGCGCCGTTAGCAGGGTGTTGCTGTTGGGGATCATGTACGTGCGGTAGATCCCGGCGTAGGGTTGGAAATAGGCGTCCTCCAAAAGACTGGAGGATCTCACGGCCAGCGGATTGGTATTGTCGGTTAAAAAACGGGTAAGATCGTTGTGAAGCCACCGGGGAAAATCGGCTTCTAAAAAGCGGGTGCAAATATCAACGTCACTTAGGTCGGTTCCGGAAAAATCGCTTAAATCATTTTTGTCGATAAAGGCGTCAAACCCTTCGGTGGTAATGACCACGGTTTTGGGGATATAGATATCGACCCCTGGAAAGTTTTTATGCAGTTGCGCGGCATCCCCCAACTGGGCGGTCATAAAGGCCAATCCGCGGGCTTTACCTCCCAATGAACCGTTGCCGATTTTTACAAAATCGATGGTGGCGTCGTAAACACCACTATGGAAATCGGTGATAACGCCCCGCTGACGGCCGGTCCGCCGGGCCCTCAAAATATTGATCAGATGGATTTTCATTTCATCGTAGCTGTCAAATTGACTGATATTGACCGGCCGTAACTGGGTGGCCAAATGAATCTCCGAGCGCGCCATGAGCCAGGTGGAAAAATGGTTGTGGGAAGCGTGGTATTTAAAAGACGATTCCGGAATATCGGTTAAAGCCAACTCCATTTCGCGCAGGTTGGCGGCCCGTTTGATCTCCAACCCATCGGGTATCCGAAATATAAAATCGCCAAATCCAAGATGTTCGGCAAAAAACCGGTGGATGTCGGAATAGAGCATTGCGCTGTTCTTGTTGATAAAAGCGGCTTTGGCATGGGCGGCTTTTTTACGGTTTTGCTCTTCGCTGCTGAGCATTAAAAGCGGAATGTCCGGCGTCGTTTTTTTGATCATGGAAAGCAATTTTACGCCCGCTTCGGCATTGGAGCGGCCGTTTAAGGGAAGGCATACATCAGACAATACACTCAACACATACGGCTGATATTGCTCATAGAGCGCTTCGGCCTCCTCGTAGGTTTCGGCCACCAGGATTTTGGGCCGTGCACGCATCCGCAGTAAGCGGTCATCTTCGTTCAGCGAATCCTCCATGACATATTGGGTCTGGGACACGACCTCCTTGTAAAGCAGCGGTAGAATATAAGAGAAGTAGTAGGGAGAGTCTTCCACAAAGATAATCACGCGAACATTGGCCAGGTCGATATCACGGTTAATATTCCAGCAATCTTCCTGATTTTTAATCAGCGCCAGCAAAAGATCGGCGTTGCCTGACCAGACAAGTAGTTTATCCACATCGGTTTTTTGAGCTCTTAATTGATCAATATAGGTATTGGAGGCGCTATGGGACAACAGGTAAACAGGCAGATTGGGATAGCGTTCTTTAAGGAGACGGCTGAACTTTTCCACCGACATGTCGCTGACCCGTGGGGTGGTGATGACAAAGTCGAACCAGGTTTCTTTTAGTTGGACAATGGCGTCCCTCGCTGTCGCCGCCCAGTGGATGCGGGGCGGTCTGGAAAGATTCAATCCTCGATACTCCAAAATAATCCGCTGGGCCAAACGACCCTCTTCATCTAAGATAAAGGCATCGTAAGGGCTTGATACCAAAAGAATATTACTTACTTTCTTGGCCATCAGCTCGTGAAATATTTTAAACGAGTCATGGTTTTGGGTGGTTCCGGGCTGGGTGGGGCTGTCCATGCTGACCTCCCTGATCCACCATCAAAAAAGTAAAAACTCTTGTTGTGCTTGAGCAATCAGGCGGATAGGATGATTTCAATAAAACAAAACTGTCACCAACGAGGTGAACGTATTATGGCACAAGGGGTACTTCCCTTCAAGTACGAAACCGGGGAAAAAGCAGCAGGCATGACGGCGCCGGGTGGATTGCCGGCCTATCCGGATGTGGCGCATACAACCGGCATCCGAAAATCAATCCACACGCATCTGAAAGTGCGCGCCGGCGGCAAAGGATTGCCGCTCTACTTTTATGTAGGTCGGCATCCCCATGCCGACAGGCGGGGTTTGAAGCCTGCAAGCCCTGACGCCTTGTTTGGCGGTAAAAAGTTTCCGCTAAAAGAGACCTTTGCATACCCCCCTTTTGGCCCGATTTCGGCGTCCGGCTCAAAATTGATGGACTCATAAAAAGTCGCCTATGACCAAATTTATATCAATAATTTCAATCGGTTAGATCAGAAAAGATGCAAAAGTCGGACTTTTTGCAAAATTATCAAAATGGTATCCTCGAAATATTCAATATATTCATCCGGTTCCATTTTTCGCCTTCCTTGAACGGGAACAAAAACAGTCTCCTGCAAAGGTCTCATATACAACCGGCAACCATAATATCTACCCCTCATGGCCGTAAACAGCCACAACGAACGATGAAAGTCTTGCTTTTTGTACATATTTGGTAAGACTTTTCATATAAATTTGGAGATGAACCACAAATAAGCCCGAAGGGCTGACATTTTTATAGCAACAGCCATACAAACATTCAGAACCCCGAAGGGGTGGTATTAATCATGATGGGCCCGTAAAAAGTCTAAAGTTAGTCGCCTTGAGGCGGGTTTTCCTTGACACTTTTAAATATTTAAGGCTATACAACCCCACTTTTTTAGCGCCTGTAGCTCAGCTGGATAGAGTGCCGGACTACGAATCCGTAGGTCGCAGGTTCGAATCCTGCCAGGCGCGCCAGTAAATTAATGGGTTACGTCATTCCGATGTAACCCATTTTTCGACTCCTCGTCATTTCAGGAACGGTTGCAGGTTGCAACCCCCGCCTGTCGGCATGGGGATGCCGACCTAATCGGGATTGGATGACCGGTTCTCAAATCCTGGTACATTTGAATAGAATTCAACTGCTGCGCTGTATTCCCGGCGCCTGACTTCGATATTTGGGCTTATTTGGATTTCTTAACTACTCCCTTTCGTCAAAATCATTCGGCTGCTATCGCGCTTACTTCGATTTCAACGAGTAATTCCGGATGAATCAGGGATTGCACTTCAACCATTGTGGCTGCCGGTTTTACATCTCTGAAATACTCCCCGTGCGCTCTGCCGATCTCTTTCCATTGAGACATGTCGGTCACATATATTCTGGTCCTGATCACATCATTAACCGTTGCACCTGCTTCTTTCAAAGCCGCCCTGATTTTTTCCAGGGTAAATCTTGTCTGCTCATAAGCGTCATTTTCCCCAACGATTTGACCGTTTTTATCGACTGCTGTTGTGCCTGCAACTTCGATGATATTTCCTACTCTCACCGCTCTGGAATAACCGACAATATCTTCCCATTTCGCCCCGGATGAAATATTCTGTCTTTTATGCATTGTTTCCTTTTTCTCTAATAATTGCCCCAGGGGTCTTTACCGCTTTCCATCTGGCTGATCTCAAGAGTAATGGATTTGGTGACCCCTCGCAGGGTCAGATCGCCGGTCATGATCCCTTGACCATTGCCTTTATCCTCATAACCGGTGCTGACAAACCGCGCTTCAGGATACTCATCCACATGGAAAAAATCCTTGCTGCGCAGATGCTTGTCCCTTTCGGCCTGGTTGGAGTCCACGCTGGCGACATCCACGGTCACGTCGGTGCTGAAAGCGGTGATATTTTCCGGATCGTATTGAAAAGCGCCGGTAAAGGTATTAAACCGTCCCATGACCATGCTAAAATCCAGATGATTCACTTTAAAATGGCGCCTGGTAATACCAGGTGTGATCGTAGTTCAAATCGACCATCCAAACACCGATACCCAAAAGACCCACAACGGTGATGGCCGTGAGCCAGTGGATGGCGATGGTGATCCATCCCCAACGTTCTTTATTGCTGCACCATTGCATTTTATCCGGCTTTACGGTGACCTCGTCCGCATATCAAAACAGCATTATTAAACTATGGATTTGATCAAAATTGTAAAGGGCGACATCCCCAGATCCGCGATTGACAAGGGATGTAAAGGGTATCTGCCCATGGCCGGTCACCTGGCGGAGAATGGGCTGGTTGCAGGTGATGCGTTTCGCCGGGGCAACGAGGCGCCGGCGTCTTGGAATCTTGCGTTTATCCGGTATTGTCAGCGTCAGTTGCCCAAAGGCAAAAAGATCACGGCGCTTCGGGCCGACAGCGCTTCGTACCAGGCGGAGATGTTCAACGACCGGAGGGCGGGTATTTGTTGTTGCTTTGGAATAGTCGCATCGTCGCTGTTCCATAATCATCATGCCGGGATGCTTTTATAGCGATTCGCGCTGTTTTTTGGGCCGACATGGGCCCATGAACCGGTTTGCACAAAATCAATCGCGGATTTTGGGTTTGGGAAACCTCTTGATATCAATCCAATTAATGAGTATAGAGTATGTTCCTTGCGGTGGGTGTAGCTCAGTTGGTAGAGCACTTGGTTGTGGCCCAAGTGGCCGTGGGTTCAAGTCCCATCACTCACCCCATTAAAAATGCGGACCATTGCGGCGCCTTGCTCTGCAATGGTCTCTTTTTATAAGGTTGTAACCGAACCGGATCGAGCGCCGGCTAACAATATCCCGCCTCATTCCCGGGAGACGACATGAAAAACCCGGCCCGTATCAAAATCAACCACCTGTTAACCGCAACCCGGCCCGCAGACACGATTCTGCTCTCCGGTTGGGTGCGTACCCGTCGCGACGCTAAAACTTTTTCCTTTATGGAGATCAACGACGGCTCCTCCTTGAAAAATATCCAGGTGATCGCCGATGAGAAATTGACCAATTACGAACAGATCAAAAAGATCACCACCGGTTCGGCGGTGACGGTCCAGGGCGCCCTGACGGCGTCGCCGGGCAAAGGGCAATCCTGGGAGGTTCAGGCACAAACGGTGGAGATAATCAATTTTGCATCGGACGATTACCCGTTGCAAAAAAAACGGCATAGCGATGAGTTCTTGCGCACCATCGCACATTTGCGGCCCCGCACCAATAAATATGGAGCTGCTTTTCGGATTCGCTCGGAGATGGCCTTTGCCGTGCATCAATTTTTTCGTGACCGCGGTTTTCGCCATATCCATACGCCGATTATCACCGGGTCCGACTGTGAAGGAGCCGGTGAACTGTTCCAGGTGACGACCCTCAATCTCGACGATATCCCCAAAAAAGAAAACAGGGTCGACTATCAAAACGACTTTTTTGGCGCCGAGGCCAACCTCACCGTCTCGGGGCAGTTGGCCGTGGAGATGTTCGCTCTCTCTTTGGGTGATGTTTACACCTTCGGTCCCACCTTTCGGGCGGAAAACTCCAATACCCGCCGGCATGTGGCCGAATTCTGGATGATTGAGCCGGAAATGGCCTTTTGTGACCTTAGGGGCAACATGGACCTGGGGGAAGAGATGGTTAAATATCTGATCGATTTCGCCCTTTCCCACTGCCCCGACGATATCGAGCTTTTTGCCCGATTTGTCGATAAGGGCCTCAAAAAGCGTCTGGATCATATTCTCAACAGCGAGTTTATTCGTCTGCCCTACGGGGAAGCGGTTGAAATTTTGCAAACGGCCAAAACAAAATTTACGTACCCCGCGGCCATGGGGGCCGATCTGCAATCGGAGCATGAACGTTATTTAACCGGGAAACATTTTCAAAAACCGGTGACCCTCTACAACTATCCCAAAACCATCAAGCCCTTTTATATGCGCGTCAATGACGATCAAGAGACCGTGGCCGCCATGGATCTTCTGGTTCCGGGGATCGGTGAGATTATCGGAGGGAGCCAGCGTGAAGAGCGGCTGGATGTCCTGGAAAAACGCATGGAAGAGCTGGCGCTGCCCAAAGAGCCGTACCGGTGGTATCTGGACTCCCGCCGCTACGGCAGTGTACCGCACAGCGGATTTGGAATGGGATTTGAGCGTGTATTGATGCTGCTTATGGGAATCTCCAATATCCGTGATGTTATCGCTTTTCCGCGGACACCGGGCAGCATTGAATTTTAAACGGCGCCGCCAAAAGTCCCGTCTGGAGACGTTTGCAGGACATCTATTTTTGTTCACGTTCAAGGAAGGCGGAAAATGTAACCGGAGGAATATATTGAATATGTCGAGGATACCATTTTGAGCCGGACGCCGGAATCGGGCCAAAAGGGGTGTTATGCAAAGGTCTCGTCTGCTGTGCTGTTGTGGTTTGGCAAACCCTCGCCCTGCCGGCGGTACTATCGCGACCCTGGCAAACCCCGACACCTTTTACATGTGACCTTTTACTTGGCCGTTTAGTGACTTTTGCCGGCACATCATGTGAAATTTCCGGGAGAAAAACAGTTGTACAACTTTTCGAATGGCTGTATTAAACAAACAGTGATGAACCGAGACCTATGCGCCCGTAGCTCAGCTGGATAGAGCGCCGGACTTCGAATCCGTAGGCCGGGGGTTCGAATCCCTCCGGGCGCGCCACCCTCTTTTTGACCGTTTGCGTTTGTTAGGGTACATCCGAAGCCATCCTCATGGTAATCGTTTATGTTTTTGGTAACCCAAACCCGCCGGATTGAAGGCTGCTTTTTCAACATGTGCGAAATTTCTAAGCGATTCATCGTTTTATGTGGAAAAATAAAGAAGGCCTTATGGTAATTCGAGCCTTCGTTCACCTGATAAAAGTAGGGCGGCAACCCTTTGCCGCCGATGAGGGTGGTAAAAGGCCTGGGAATCCATGCCGTATTGTCAGCATAGGGATGCCGATCTATGCTGGGGTATGAGTGAAACAGTTGGCACTTTATGTCAAATCCACACAAAACGTCGAGGAACCAATTTTTATACGTTATCTTCCAATGAAATATTACCCAAATGCGACCTGAAGAAAAAGCCAGACAGGATATAGATCAACTGCTTACAAGAGCAGGTTGGATAATCCAGGATGTCGATGAAATCAACTTGGATGCAGGGCCTGGTGTGGCTGTTCGGGAATATCCCACCAAGGCCGGCCCTGTTGATTATGCATTATTTGTTGATCGAAAAGCCATAGGGGTCATTGAAGCTAAATCAGCAGGTACAACATTAAGCGGAGTTGCGGAACAGTCTGAAAGGTATATTCGTAGTTTCCCCGATAATGTTATCCATTTCACGCTGCCCTTGCCTTTTGCATACGAAAGTACAGGTGTTGAAACATTTTTCAGGGATGAGCGTGATCCTGCCCCCCGATCAAGGAGGATCTTTGGTTTTCACAAGCCCGAAACATTGTTGGAATGGGTCAAAGAGGATGAAACATTAAGGGCAAGGCTACAGAAGCTCCCTCCACTTATTACCGATGGTTTGCGTGACTGCCAAATTGAAGCTGTTACTAATCTGGATATCTCTTTCAAAGATGCCAGTCCAAGAGCTTTAATCCAGATGGCGACCGGAAGTGGTAAAACATTCACCGCTGTAACCTTTGTATACCGCTTAATCAGGTTTGCAAAAGCCGGAAGAGTGCTGTTTCTTGTGGACCGCAGGACATTAGGGCGGCAGACAAGAGGTGAATTTGCCCAATATTGTACCCCCGATGATGGCAGAAAATTCACCGAACTTTATAATGTTCAGCTATTATCATCCAATGTCATTGATCCTGTCAGCAAGGTCTGCATCACAACAATTCAGCGTTTGTTCTCCATGCTTAAAGGGCGGGAATTTGACGTGGATTTGGATGAATTGTCTCTTTACGATATGACAGATGACCAACAAAAAGAGGTAACATACAATCCGAATATTCCCATTGAAATGTTCGATTTTATCATAACCGATGAGTGCCACCGTTCCATATATAATCAGTGGAGACAGGTACTGGAATATTTTGATGCTTTTATCATTGGACTAACCGCTACCCCGTCAAAACAGACTTTCGGATTTTTCAATCAGAACCTTGTAATGGAATACAGCCATGAACGTGCTGTAGCAGACAGGGTAAATGTAGGCTATGAGGTCTATCGAATCCGCACCAGGATCACCGAAAAAGGCAGCACGGTCAATGCGGGTTATCATATTGACAAAAGGGATCGGCATACACGTCAAATCCGATGGGAACAACTGGATGAAGACCTGGAATATACCGAAAAGCAACTTGACCGCGATGTTGTGGCTGCCGACCAGATTCGAACCGTTATTAAAGCCTTCAAAGATAAACTCACCACAGAGATTTTCCCCGACAGAACGGAAGTACCGAAAACATTGGTATTTGCCAAGGATGATTCTCACGCTGAAGATATTGTGAAAATCATCAGGGAGGAATTTGGCAAGGGCAATGAGTTCTGTAAAAAAATCACCTATCGCACAATGGGTGACAAGCCTGAAAATCTCATTGCCGGTTTTCGCAATTCCTATAATCCAGGAATTGCCGTAACGGTTGATATGATTTCAACCGGTACAGATATAAAGCCATTAGAGTGCCTTCTCTTTATGCGGGATGTGAAATCCAGAGTCTATTTTGAACAGATGAAAGGCAGGGGAACAAGGGTCATTGCCCCAACGGATCTGAAAGCGGTGACCCCCGATGTTGACCATAAAACGCATTTTGTAATTGTGGATGCCGTGGGGGTTACGGAAACCGACAAAACTGATTCCAGACCGCTTGAACGCAAAAAATCCGTCCCATTTGACACGCTTGTTCAGTCCATAGCAATGGGGCAAAGGGATGAAGACACCCTTCTGACAATGGCAGGAAGACTGGCAAGGCTAAATGTTCAGCTTGAGGATGAACAACAAGGCGAAATATCAGATGCCGCAAATGGTCTATCCGTAACTGAAATTACCAATGGATTACTGGATGCTGTTGACCCTGATAAGCAGATTGAGAAAACAAAAGAAACCTTTCAAGTTGAAACACCTACAGAGGAACAAATAGCAAAAGCTACAGAGGAATTGATAAATGAAGCGTGCTCCGTTTTCGACAGACCTGAATTCAGAAACACCTTGATACAAATCAGGAAACAGCAATATCAGGTGATTGATGCCGTCAGCCAGGATGAGATTCTGTCATCGGAATTTGATGAAGGAAAAGCCAATGATACGGTTCAGAGTTTTCGTGAGTTTATGGAAGATAATAAGGATGAAATAACAGCTTTGCAGATCATTTATAATCAGCCGTATGAAAAGCGGCATCTGACATATGAGATGATTAAAGACCTTGCCAATGCAATGAGAAAGCCCCCATACAATCTATCAACTGAAATTATTTGGATGGCCTTTGAGCAGTTGGGCAAAGACAAGGTGAAAAAAAGAAGCCCGGAACTGATGCTTGCAGATATCATTTCATTGGTTCGGTATGGCCTTGGCAAAAGTGAAGAGTTAGTTCCGTACCGTGAGACCGTAGATGACCGTTTTAAAGAATGGTTGGAAAATCAGGAAAAATCCGGAACCGCTTTTACATCGGAACAAATGGAATGGCTTTCCATGATAAAAGACCATATTGCTACCAGTATGCAGATAACAGCCGATGATTTTGATAATGTGCCCTTCTATGACAAGGGTGGAGTAATGAAGATCTACAATTTGTTTGGGGACAGGTTTAATACGATACTTGATGAGTTGAATGAGGTGCTTGCGGCATGAGAGATGAATTGCCGAAAAATTGGGAAATTACTAGCGTTGGCAAAGCATTCATAACCATACTTGGACAGTCACCGCCCTCATCAACATATAATTATGAAGAAGTTGGACTGCCGTTTTTTCAAGGAAAAGCTGAATTTGGTGAGAAGTATCCTAAAATAGTGAAGTGGTGTTCATCTCCAAAGAAGATTGCTGAAAGTGGAGATGTGTTGTTGTCTGTAAGAGCACCTGTTGGTCCAACAAATTTAGCACCTTCTAAATGCTGTATTGGACGTGGTCTTGCCGCAATTCGTCCAATTTGTGGGGTTGATTCAAGATTCGTTCTATATATTTTTCGACATTTACAAAATAAAATTTCCGGTGTGGGAACTGGCACAACATTTAAAGCAATTACCGGAAGTCAATTGAATGGCTTTCCTATACTATTGCCCCCCCTTCCTGAACAAAACCGTATTGTCTCAAAGATTGAGGAATTGCTAACCCGATCAGATGGAGGTATAGAATCCCTGAAGCAGGTACAGGCACTATTAAAACAATATCATCAGTCCGTTTTGAAGTCAGCCGTTGAAGGCAAGCTTACTTCAGAATTTCGCAAACAACACAAAGATGAACTGGAGCCTGCTGATAAACTACTTGATCGAATCTTAAAAGAACGGAAAGAAAAATGGGAAGTGGAGCAATTAGCCAATTTCAAAGCCAAAGGTAGGAAACCACCCAAGAATTGGCAGAGCAAATATAAAGAACCCACACCACCTGATACAAGCCAACTTCCTAAATTGCCAAAGGGGTGGGAGTGGGTCAGTATTGACCAAGTATCAGTAGTTGTAAGAGGAGCTTCACCTAGACCCGCAGGTGACCCAAAATATTTTGGTGGTGATATTCCTTGGATTACAGTTGGGGCATTAACCGCTGATGAATCACCATACCTTTACCAAGTTAAAGAATTTGTTACTGATGAAGGATGCAAAAAAAGTAGATATATTGAACCTGAAACTTTACTTTTGACCAATAGCGGTGCAACACTTGGTGTACCGAAAATAACGAAAATCGGGGGGTGTATAAATGACGGTTCGGTAGCAATGTTTCACGTAGATTACCCCTTAAAACTTTTTCTTTACTATTTCTTCAAAACTATCATAAAAAGATTGAGAAATATCAATCAGGGTGCCGCTCAACCTAACCTGAATACCGGGATTGTTAAAAACATAGTTGTGCCTTTACCCCCTTTAAATGAACAAAAAATCATTATAGAAGAAGTGGAAAGAGCAATGACAATATGCTTTGATATAGAAAAGGTTGTCGTATCTGAGATAAAACGCTCCCATTCCCTTGAGCAATCCATCCTAAAACGTGCCTTTGAAGGGAAGTTAGTATCGCAAGACCCTAATGATGAACCTGCTTCTGTCCTGTTGGAAAGAATTAAGGCTGAAAAATCCAATCCAAAAAAAACAAAACCAATGGAGAAGTTTTAAATGGCAAATGATTCATCGGCATTAGTCCAGAAACTGTGGAATTATTGCAATGTCCTCCGTGATGACGGTGTCAGTTACGGTGATTATGTTGAACAGCTTACTTACCTGCTGTTTCTGAAGATGGATGATGAGCAGACCAAGCCGCCATTCAAAAGAAAATCCGAGGTTCCTGCAAAATACAACTGGCAAAGCCTTTTGGGTAAGGATGGAGATGATCTGGAAGTCCAATATCGACATATCCTTGAAAACCTTGGCAAGGAACATGGCGCCATAGGTGTCATCTTCCGAAAATCACAAAACAGGATTCAAGACCCTGCCAAATTAAAACGGCTTGTAAAACTCATAGATGATGAAACCTGGTTGGGTTTACGTGTGGATGTGAAAAGCGATACCTATGAAGGCCTACTCCAGAAGAATGCGGAAGATGTGAAAAGTGGTGCAGGTCAATATTTTACACCAAGACCGCTTATCAATGCCATTGTTGAGGTGATGAGACCTGAACCTGATATGAAAATAATCGACCCTGCTTGCGGTACAGGTGGATTTCTTATTGCCGCACACGATTATATCGCCAAAAATTATCAACTGGATGTTGAACAGAAAAAGAATTTAAGATTCAATGCTCTGAAGGGAGTTGAAATTGCGGACAATGTTGCCAGACTGTGTGTGATGAACCTTTATCTGCATGGCATAGGTGGTGAACAGAGCTTGGTTGAAGTAGATGATTCCCTGGAATCGGATAAGGGGAAAAGATACCATCAAGTCCTTACCAATCCCCCATTTGGTAAAAAAAGCAGTATCACCGTCATTAATGCCAATGGAAAAGCATCCAAGGAAGCTGTAATTTATGAGCGCAATGATTTTTGGGCAACCACATCCAATAAACAGCTAAATTTTGTTCAACACATAAAATCCCTGCTTCATATTGATGGTCAAGCGGCAATGGTGGTTCCTGATAACGTACTATTTGAGGGAGGGGCAGGTGAAACTATTCGTAGAAAGTTGCTCCATGAATGTGATGTACACACGCTGTTAAGACTGCCCACAGGGGTTTTTTACGCACAAGGGGTAAAGGCTAATGTCATCTTTTTTGACCGAAAATCTGCAAGTGAAACACCGTGGACGAAGAAATTATGGATATACGATCTTAGAACCAACAAGCATTTCACACTAAAAACGAATCCACTCAAATACGACGATCTCAAAGATTTCATCAAATGTTACAATCCCCAAAACCGACACAAACGCAAAGAGTCAGACCGTTTCAAGAGCTTCACATATGATGAACTGATTCAGCGTGACAAGGTTAGTCTGGATATATTTTGGCTTAGGGATGAGAGCCTGGAGGATTCGGAAAATCTTCCGGCCCCTGAAATTCTTGCTCAAGAGATAGTGGAAAACCTTGGTGTTGCTCTGGAACAGTTTGAAAGCATCGTTGAAGAATTGGAATAGACATAAAGGGATCAAGTCTGCCCTTGACTCTCATAGGGTTGCCTTTCTGTTTCCAGGAAATGGGACCGGCTGTATAAAAACTACATTCTTTCCATTTTGGCGAAAAAGCGCAACGAGTGACTGAATCCCAAAATCCGCGATTGATTTTGTGCAAACCGGTTCATGGGCCCATGTCGGCCCAAAAAACAGCCCTAATCGCTATAAAATCATCCCGGCATGATGATTATGGAACAGCGACGACGCGATGATTCCAAAAAAACAACAAATACCCGCCCTCCGGGCACAACTATCCACCCCAACTCAAAAGAGACATTGCCTGACGGCCCCTATCCCTCGGCAAACAACCAGCTCCGATACCGGATACGGGAAAACAACGCCTCCATGTCGCGTCGCACCTGTAACCAACAGGCGCTCGCATGATACACAACCTTGCCCGCCGTCTCATAAAGCCGCCAGCGAAGCGTTTGTACCTCGTGGCGATGCCAGGTCTGATCCAGCGTGTTCCGTAAAAACAGTCGGCCCACGTTGTACGCCAATACA
>Ga0209788_1000009_pt1 | contig 77454 bp, 76 predicted proteins | sample WorMetLIZISLAND1_2_FD_187415 | JGI IMG/M metagenome (GOLD analysis project Ga0209788, IMG submission 187415) | Marine gutless worms symbiont microbial communities from Max Planck institute for Marine Microbiology, Germany - Olavius clavatus LIZARD... ...
CAGGCGGGAGATCCCCGCCCTGACCCCCACCGCACTTCCCCGCCCATCAACCACACAACCGAAGCCTTGATGAACGCCGCCCAAACAGCCGCCCGCATCGACGCGCTCGAAGGAGGCGGCGCCGCCGGCGACGGAGCTGACCCGCCTCAAACCGAGGAGCAGGCTTGAGGTTTCCGACGCGGATCCGGCCGAAGGCGGGTATACTGACGTTGTCGGCGGGCGCCGCGCCCGCCGGAGAAGACCAACCGAGATCAAGGACTACAAGATGAGGCAGAACCGTGACCGTTCGATGACCGGCAGCAGGGGGGGAGGGGTTCTCCTCGCCTTCGCTTTGCTCGCCGCCGGGGCCGCCGCGCTGACCGCCGACGCCCAGGAGACGACGCAGCCCGGCCCAACCGCTGACTGCTCCCGGGGCAAGAACCTCGGCTTCGAGGGGAAGGTGATCGACAGGGCCCCCGAACTCTGGACGCTACATCCTCATCGCAGCTTCTATGTCACCGACAGGCGGCCGACCAATTGGGGTGACAAGTTACTCAGTACCGAATCAGGCAATTTCGCAACGAGTCTATCACAGGGTTTTCCCACGTTGGGAGGCGACAGTATCGCTTGGGAATTCCGGTACAAGAAGGGTACCGACGACTCCGTTCAGATTGGTGACTACTCCACAGGGACTCTGACCGTTCCCCAAGGAGTGACAGACTGGCACAGGTTCCATGGGACGTATGCGGTGCCGGATGGGCAGACTACCACCACGCTGGAGGTCAAGCTCGAAGGCGACAATATGGGCGATAGCAGCTTTGACGAGTTTGTCCTCTACTTGCAGTGTAAGATCTCGGTGACGGGAAGCGCCGAGTTTACTGGCGACACGGACCCGACGGGTGTCGTCAACGTGGGCGACCGGGTCACTTTCACCTACACGACGACCAACACAGGCACCGCCAGCCTCAAGAACCTTGCCGTCGCCAACACGGAGGGCCCCGCCGTCTCCTGCCGGACTGAAGGAGACGTTGCGGTGAAGGCGGAGACGGTGCTGAAACCGACCAAGTCGATCACTTGCACAGGCGCCTACGAGCTCACCCAAGACGACATCGACGCCGGGTCAGTCGCCGCCGCCGCCACCGTCAGACGACCCTGACCGCCGCCCCCGGCGTGGCGTTCGACAAGGCGAAGACCGCTCCTACGGGTAAGGTCGCCCCCGGCGACGAAGTCTCCTACTCGTTCGCCGTGACCAACACCGGCAACGTGACGTTGAGCGGGGTGTCGGTGGCCGACCCGAAGGCGGGGAAGGTGGCTTGCCCTCAGACGTCGTTGGCGGCGGGCGAGAAGACGACCTGCACGGCCGTCTATACGGCGACCTCGGCCGACGTCGCCGCGGGCGTTGTCAAGAACACGGCGACGGTGACCGCGAAGGCCCCGGACAAGAAGACGGTCGCCGCTACCGACTCGGTGTCGTTCGACCCGGGCACGGGCCAAGTCGCGGTGGACCGGATCGCGGGCAAGGACCGCTATTCGACCGCCGCTCTGATCTCTCAGGAGACGTTCACGCCGGGCGTCGACGCGGTGTACATCGCCACCGGCGTCAATTTCCCCGACGCCCTCGCCGGCTCCGCCGCGTCCGGTGGGGACGGCCCCATCCTCCTCGTCACCAAGAACGCAATCCCCGGTGCGACGCTCGCGGAGTTGAGGCGGTTGAAGCCGAAGAAGATCATCGTGCTGGGAGGGACCGGCGTGGTGTCGGCGGCGGTCGAGTCGACGTTGCGGAAGGAGGCGGCGACCACCCGCCAATCCGGCGCCGACCGTTACTCCACCGCGGCGGCGATCTCCGCGAAGCACTTCGACCCCGGCGCGGCCGTGGCGTTCGTCGCCACGGGTGAGGACTTCCCCGACGCGTTGACCGGGGGCCCGGCCGCCGCCGCTTTGGGCGGGCCGATCCTCCTCACCCAGAAGGCCAAGCTCCCATCAGCCACGATCTCCGAGCTGAAGCGGTTGAAGCCGAAACGCATCGTCGTCGTCGGCGGGACCGGCGTCGTCTCGGAGGCGGTCCAGGACGCGTTGAAGGGTTACACGACCGGGGAGGTGTCTCGCCTCGCCGGCGCAGACCGGTACTCCACCGGAGGGAAGATCTCCAAGGACGCGTTCAAGGCGGGGGCGCCAGTCGCCTACGTCGCCACCGGGGCCAACTTCCCCGACGCACTCGCCGGAGGGGCGGCCGGGGCGTTCAAAGACGGCCCCGTCCTGCTCGTGGCGGGAGGGACGATCCCCAAAGCGACGGCCGCTGAGCTGACCCGCCTCAAGCCGAAGAGCATCATCGTGTTGGGCGGGACCGCGGTGGTGCCGAAGACGGTCGAGACCGCCCTCGCCGCCTACCTGCCCAAGACCCCCTGAGACCAGCGCCCGGGGGCTCGCCGGGCGAGGCCTACGAAGAAGGAGACGGCAGACGCCTCGACCAGCTCCGCGCCGACGTCTACTCAGACCTACTCTCCGTCCGCCAAGCGCCCATCCCGCGAATCCACGCGGGGTGTGGGAACATCGCCCAATCTCAACCGTTGTGAGGTCATGTTTGAAGATGTCGGGGAAGCGACACACGTCGTCCAACTCCTGATCGCCTTTGGCGCCGGGGTGATCTCGTTCGCCTCGCCGTGTGTGTTGCCCCTCCTCCCCGGGTACCTGTCGATGATGTCCGGCTACTCGGCCGCCCAGCTCGACGCCGGGGAGGTCTCCAACCGGCGGATGCTCAGGGTCATCCTGTTGTTCATCGTCGGGTTCACCGCCGTGTTCGCAGCCCTCGGCGCGGGGGCGAGCGCCGCAGGCGCCTTTCTGAGGCGGAACATCTCGGCCCTCACCCAAGTCTCAGGCGCCGTCATCGTCGTCTTCGGCGCCTTGATGATCGCCATGGCCGTGTCCGACCGCGGGTTTCTCGCCGTAGTGAGCCGAGAGCGCAAGGTGGCGGTGCGGCCCTCCCGTCTCGGCGAGTGGGCGCCGCCGGTGATGGGCGCCGCCTTCGGGTTCGGCTGGACCCCGTGTATCGGCCCGGTGCTGACGGTCATCCTCGCCGCCGCCGCCGCCCAGGAGACCCTGGGCAGAGGCGTGCTGCTCCTCATCTCCTACTCGCTCGGCCTCGGGGTCCCATTCCTCCTCGCCGGGCTCGGCATGTTCAAGCTCTTCAGCCGTCTCAGGCCCCACCTCCGGCCCATCAACATCGCCTCCGGCGCCGCGCTCACGCTGTTCGGCGTCGTCATGGCCGCGGGCCGTCTCGGCGACCTCTCGGCATGGTTCGCCCGTCTCCTCTACTCTGTCCCCTTCCTCCGAGGCTTGGCTTCCGTCTAGCCAAGAGGCTCGGACGGAACGCCCGCCCGCCGACTCGACCCGTGCCGACAACCGCCACTCATCCCCGGATCGCCCCCTCCCGGCCCGACCTCGTCTGGTTCGGCGGGGCCGACGCCGCCCGATTCCTCAACGGCCTCCTCAGCCAGGAGATCTCGGGAATGGAGGCGGGCGATTCCAGGCGCTCCCTTCTCCTCAGCCCCAAGGGGAAGGTCGATCACATCCTCTGGGTGATCGGGGCGGCTGGGCGGATCGGCCTGGTGACCGAGCCGGGGCGGGGGGAGGAGTTGGCGGCGGCCCTCCGCCGTTACCGGATCAGAGTGGACGTCGCCGTCGCTCCCGAGACGGCGCCGGTGTGGTTGGTGATCGAAGGCGACGACGGGTACGACGTCTCTTGGGCCGGCGCCCCCCGACGCCTGGTGATCGGGGAGCGCCCCGACCTGGAGGAGGAGTCGCATGAGCGGTACGAGGCGCTGAGGATCGCCGCCGGCGAGCCGATGTGGGGCGTCGACGTCGACGAGACGGCGATCCCGCAGGAAACCGGTCTGGTCGAGGCGTCCGTCGACTTCGACAAGGGGTGTTTCCTCGGCCAAGAGCTGGTCGCCCGGATCAACAGCCGAGGCGGCGCCGCCCCGAGGCGCCTCAGGCTGCTCGACTTGGGCGCGCCCGCCGAAGTCGGGGCGCCGATCGAGCGGGAGGGGAAGCGGGTCGGCACCCTCACCTCCGTCAGCGGCGCCGTCGGGATGTGCCTCATCCACCGGGATGTGGGCGACGGGGACGCGGTGGTTGTGGGTGGGGCGACGGCGGCCGTCCGGGCCGTCCCACCGAAACCACAGACACATCTCACCGATTCCTTACAGACGTGAGGCAAGGTTGACCCCATGTCAGGCCCCGCCAAGACAGTGCTGCTCATCGAAGACGACGACGCCATCGCCGACATGCTGCGCGGCTTCTTCGAGCGCGACGGTTATCGGTTCCTCCACGCCTTGACCGGGGAGGAGGCGGTGGAGCGGCTGCGGATCAGGCCGGTGTCGGCGATCCTCCTCGATCTCAACCTCCCCGGCATCGACGGCATCGAGACATGCCGCCGCATCCGAGAGCTCACCCAGGCGCCGGTGATCATGTTGACCGCCCGGGACACGGAGGTCGACAAAGTGGTAGGCCTCGAGATGGGCGCCGACGACTATGTGACCAAACCCTTCTCCCCGCGGGAACTGATGGCGAGAGTCAAGGCGGTCTTGCGGCGCTCCGAGGCGGCGCCCGCCAAGCAGCGTCTGATCGAGGTGGGCCGCTTCGAGGTCGACGGCGGGAAACGGACGGTGCTCACGCCGGCGGGATATGTCGTCGAGCCCACCGCCAAGGAGTTCGATCTGCTCTGGTATCTCGCTGAGAACATCGGGTTGGCGCTGAGCCGCGGCCAGATCCTCGAGGCGGTGTGGGGATATGAGTACTTCGGCGAGACCCGCACGGTGGACGTGCACATCCGGCAGCTTCGGAAGAAGATCGAAGGCATCCCGATAGAGACCGTTTGGGGCATCGGGTACAGGATGCGCGGTTGAGAAGGCGCCTCTTCCGGACCATCGCCGGTGTCGCCGCGGCCACCGGCCTCCTGGTCCTGGTCGGCACCGCCTTCGCCTCCCAGCGCGCCGCGGTCGAAGCCACCTACCGCGAGATGAGACACTCCTCGGACGAGGCCGCGGCCATCGCCCGGGAGGCGCTCAACCGGGAGGGTCACCACCGGGGCGCCTTCCGCAGGCTTCTCGGCTTCCTCGAAGGTCAGCAGGTGGGGCCGACGCTCGGCCGCATCGCTCGGGCGGCCGGCGGTTCGGAGATCGCCCTCGCCGTGGCGCTCGACGACGGCGAGCTGCGGACCGACGCCGACCTGTTCAGCCGCATCAAGCTGGACACCGGCCTTCTGGCCGAAGGGGAGAGCCAGTTCACCCGATCGGCCGACGACGAGCTTGTTGTTGTCGCGCCGATCCCGATCTCGGCGGAAGGCGCCGAGGCGACGCTGCTCCTCGCCCTCGCCCGGGAGGCGCCCGTCGTCCGCCTTGCCGACCAGCTTGGGGGGATGCTCCTCATCGCCGCGGGCATCGGCGCCCTCTCCGCAACGCTCGCCCGACTTCTCTCCGGCCAAGTCGCCAGGCGCCTGGCCCCTCTCGCCTCGGCGTCTCGCGACCTGGCCGAGGGGGATCTGTCGGCGCGTGTGCCCGGGCTCGGCGACCCCGAGCTCGACGACGTCGCCTCCGCTTTCAACGAGATGGCCTCCGAGTTGGAGGCGAGCGCCAAGCGGGAGCGGGAGCTGATCATGGGGATCGGGCACGATCTGCGAACGCCGCTCACGACGATCGGGGGTTACGCGGAGGCCTTGGAGGCCGGGGAGGTCGCCCCCGGGGAGATTGAGCGGGTCGGCGCCGTCCTCGGTCGTCAGAGCCGTCAGCTCGGCCGGTTGATCGAAGACCTCTCGACCCTGGCCCGACTCGATCATCCGGAGTTCAGCCTCAGGTTGGAGGAGGTCGACATCGGCGCCCATGTCGCGGAGATCGTCGAAGGCTTCCGCCGCCGCGCCGACGAGGCCGGGGTCGGGCTGACGGTCGAGGCCGCCGAAGGCCTGCTGCTGGAGACCGACCCCGACCGTCTCGGCCAGATCGCCCAGAACCTCGTTGAGAACGCCCTCCGCTTCACCCCGGAGGCCGGGAGCGTCTCCGTCGCGGTCGGCCCCGACGGCGGCGCCGACCCGGGGGCTCGCATCGTCGTCGCCGACACCGGAGTGGGGATCGCCCCGGAGGACCTGCCCCATGTGTTCGATCGCCGTTACGTCGGGCGCCTCCGCCCGGTGAGGGCCGAGGGGAGCGGTCTGGGCCTGTCAATAGTCGCCGGCCTGACGGCCCGGCTCGGCGGGTCCGTCGCCGTCGACTCGACCCCCGGGAAAGGCGCCGCGGTCACAGTGACCCTGCGGCGGCCCTGATGGGGGCCCCGTGGGGTGCCGGAGGTGGGACTCGAACCCACACGCCACTAGGGACACGGCATTTTGAGTGCCGCACGTCTGCCAGTTCCGTCACTCCGGCGACGGACATAGGAGTCTATGCCCGATGAAAGGGCTGGGAGACCCCTGGGGCTACTCTGAGCCCGCCGTGAAGCGGGCCCATCGCCGCATCTTCAGACTCAACGACAGGATCGCCGCCCTCGAGGCGGAGGCCGGGCTGGTCGCCGCGGAGTTGGAGTACCACCGGTCGATCAACGACGACGCCCAGCGCGACGCCGCCCTCGGCGACTACATCGACCGCCAAGAGGCGGGCGCCGCCGCAGCCGACGTGAGGAGCTTCGAGAAGGTCCTCGCCGGCATCAACGCCAAGATCGAGAAGCTGACCCGCAAGAGGGACAGGCGCCTGGCCCTGGAGGACCGCCGCCCCTGACGGGCGACCTCGTTACGGTGGGCGGGTGCCCACTCTCGCCCTGATCGACGGCGCCTCCATCGCGTACCGCGCCTTCTACGCCCTCCCCGACGACCTCGCCACCAGGTCGGGACAGATCACCAACGCCGTCTTCGGGTTCACCAGGATGCTGATCCGCATGCTCAAGGATCATCAGCCCGACGGCGTGGCGGTCGCCTGGGACGTGTCCCGCCGGACCTTCCGGACGGAGCGGTACCCCGACTACAAGGCGCAACGGGAGAAGGCGCCGGACCACTTCCGCAGCCAGCTTCCCCTGATCGACGAGGTGCTGGAGGCGCTCCGCGTCAGCCAGCTCCGTCTGGAGGGCTACGAGGCCGACGACATCATCGCCTCTCTGACCAAGAGGGCCGTCGACGACGGGTGGGAGGTCCTCATCGTCACCGGCGACCGCGACGCCTTCCAGTTGGTGGGCGACGCGGTGAAGGTCGTGTACACCCGTCGGGGCATCAGCGACACGATCACGGCCGACGAGCGGTACGTCGAGGGGAAGTACGGGGTCGGCCCGTCCCAGTACGTCGACTACGCCGCCCTGCGCGGCGACTCCTCCGACAACCTCCCCGGGGTCCCGGGCGTGGGCGAGAAGACGGCCTCGCGCCTGATCGCGAGTCACGGGTCGGTCGACGGCGTCTACGAGGCGATCGACGAGATGACCCCGAGGCTCCGCGAGAACCTGACGGCCCACCGCGATCAGGTCCTCCTGAACCGGCGGCTGATGCGCCTCGTCGACGACCTCGACCTCGGGCGCGCCGCGTCCGACTTCGCCTCAAGCGAGTGGGACAGGGCGACGGTCAAAGAGGTGTTCGACAGCCTCGAGTTCCACTCGATGTGGGACGATCTCGAACAGGCCCTGCCCTCGACCGGGGCGGCCCTTGAGACTCTGGAGGTCGAGACCGAGCTGGTCGTCGCCGCCGATCGCGTGGCCGAGATCGCCGGGGCCGATGAGCTGGTCGTCGGCTTGGTGACGGACGACGGCGAGCCTTTCGGGCTCACCGTCTCGGTCGGGCCCGGCCAGGCGGCGGTGACGCCGATCGAGAGCGCCGGCCCCATCCTCGACGGCATCGCCGACGGGTCCATCGGGGTGATCGGGCACGACATCAAGACCCTGGCCCGAGCGCTCCTCGACCTCGGCCGCGACCTCGCCCGCCCCGTGATGGACACCGCTTTGGCCGCCTACCTCCTCAACCCGTCGCAACGGACCTACGGGATCGAGGAGATCGCCGAGCGCGTCGCCGGCGTCGAGCTGAGCGGGCCGGGCGACGAGAGCGCGGCGGGGACGTTGCCCTTCGACGGCGGGATCGACTTGGAGATGGAGGGCCGCAGGACCGAAGCGGTGCGGCGGCTGAGCCGGGCACTCGCCGACGAGCTCGCCGAACGCGACGAGGCCGCCCTGTTCGAGGAGTGCGAGCTGCCGCTGGCGCCCGTGTTGGCGAGGATGGAGCACGTCGGCATCGGGGTCGACCGGGAGTACCTGGAGGGACTGGGCGCCGACCTCCGCTCCCGCCTCGCCGAGCTTGAGGCCCGGATCCACAGGCTCGCGGGCGAGCCGTTCAACGTGAACTCGACCGACCAGCTACGGACCGTCCTCTTCGGGCGGCTGGCTCTCCCGGTCGTGAAGAAGACCTCGACCGGGAAACCCTCAACCGACGCCTCGGTGCTCAAGAAGCTCGACCACCCGTTGGTGACCGCCCTGATGGAGTACCGCGAGCTCGAGAAGCTGCGCTCCACATACGTAGACGGCTACCTGCCGCTCATCGACCCCGACGGCCGGATAAGGACTCGCTTCAACCAGACGGCGGCGGCGACCGGCCGTCTCTCCTCCGACAGCCCCAACCTGCAGAACATCCCGGTGCGATCGGAGGAGGGATTGACCATCCGCCGCGCGTTCACGGCCGGCGAAGGGCGCCGGTTCCTGGTGGCGGACTACTCGCAGATCGAGTTGAGGGTCCTGGCCCACATGAGCGGCGACCCCTTCCTGATCGAGGCCTTCCACGAAGGGCTGGACATCCACACGGCGACCGCCGCCAGGGTCTGGGGCGCAAGGGGCGACTCGGTGACCGCGGCGCAGCGGCGCACAGCCAAGATGATCAACTTCGGCCTCTTGTACGGGATGGAGGCGTTCGGGCTGGCCGACCGGCTGGGGGTGTCGCGCGACGAGGCCCAGCGGCACATCGACTCCTACTTCGCCCAGTTCAGCGACGTGAGGGAGTACCTGGCCTCGGTCGTCGTCTCGGCGCGGAACCAGGGATACACCACGACGCTCTTCGGCCGCCGCCGCTACCTGCCCGAGCTGAGCTCGGACAACTACAGGATCAGGCAGATGGGGGAGAGGGCGGCCCTCAACGCCCCGGTCCAAGGGACGGCCGCCGACATCATCAAGAAGGCGATGATCGAGCTCGACGCCGCCCTCGCCGAGGAGAAGGCGGCCGCGGCCCTCGTGCTTCAGATTCACGACGAGCTGATCCTCGAGACGGCCGACGACGAGTCGGAGGGCGCCGAGAAGCTGGTCGTCGACATCATGGAGGGGGTGGCCGGCTTGGACGTGCCGCTCAAGGTCGACGTCGAGTGGGGGGCCGATCTCGCCGGCGTCAAGGGTTGATCGCTTGGTTATCCCTCGCAGGCCGCGTAGACTCAGACATGACCCGCCGGCCCATAGCCGGCGAATCATGAGAGGTGTCACTGAACATATGCCCGACGACCAAGAGAACGCGTCCGTGAAGCCGGCCGGCGACGAAGCCGCGCCGCCCGACGGGCAGGCGCCGAAGGCCGCCGCCGTCGCCGAGCCGAAGACGGTCGCCGCGCCGGCTCTGAGAGACCTGCCCGACGACATCGCCGACAACTTCGAGAAGGCCATCGAGGCCACCGTGCTCCGCTTCAAGGAGGGCGACATCGTCGAGGGGATGATCGTCAGCGTCGACGCCGAAGGGGCGATGGTCGACGTCGGGTACAAGTCCGAGGGCCTCATACCGGTCCGCGAGCTCTCCATCCGCAACAACATCGACCCGAACGAGGTGGTCGAGGTCGGCGAGCGGGTTGAGGCCGTCGTGCTCGACATGGAAGACGACGAGGGGCGGATGATCCTGTCCAAGAAGCGCGCCATGTATGAGCGCGCCTGGGGTCGCATCCAGAAGGTCTCGGAGGAGGACGGCACGGTCGAGGGCACGGTTATCGAGGTGGTCAAGGGCGGCCTCATCGTCGACATCGGCCTGCGCGGCTTCCTTCCGGCGTCGCTGGTCGACCTGCGTCGCGTGCGCGACTTGGATCAGTTCGTCGGAGACTCGGTCTCCGCCAAGGTGATCGAGCTCGACCGTCAACGCAACAACGTCGTGCTCTCCCGCCGCGCCCATCTTGAGGAAGCCCTCGCCGAGGAGCGGGCCGACTTCCTCGACAACCTCTCCGAAGGCGAGATCCGCCAAGGCGTCGTCTCGTCCGTGGTCAACTTCGGCGCGTTCATCGACCTGGGCGGCATGGACGGCCTGGTCCACGTCTCGGAGCTGTCGTGGCAGCACGTCGTTCACCCCGGGGAGCTGGTCAAGGTCGGCGAGAAGATCGATGTGAAGATCCTCGAGATTGACCGGGACCGGGAGAGGATCTCCCTGTCGATCCGCCAGACGACGGAAGACCCCTGGGTTGTGTTCACGGGCGAAAACGAGGTGGGGGACATCGTGGAGGGCCAGGTGACCAAGACCGTCCCGTTCGGCGCTTTCGTCTCGGTTGCGGATGGGGTCGAGGGGCTCGTCCACGTGTCGGAGATCGCCGCGCAACGCGTCGACTCGCCGGAGCTTGAGTTGTCGATCGGTCAGACGGTCAAGGTCAAGATCACCGAGAAGGACGACGAGCGCCGTCGGGTCTCGCTCTCCATCAAGCAGGCGCTCCCCGGCTACAAGGAGCGCCAAGAGAAGGCCGATGAGCGGAAGACCCGCCCCCGCAAGCCGCGCGAGCTCGACCGCGAGTTCGGCGCCGAGGCCGAGGAGCACCCGCCGATGCCGGTGGACGCCTCGCTCGAGGCGATCCTGAAGGAGCTGCAGGAGCGCGGCATAGGCCGGCGTTGAGCCTGCGCCTGCGCTGACCGGCTCCTCAAAACCTGCCGATCCCACCCGCTGAAACCGCCGGATCCCACGCGGCGAGACCGCCAAAGGGTCAAGTCCGAGCGAATCGTTTCCGATACCTGACTACCTACAGAGCACAACCGGAAGGGACCACTCAATGGGTAGGAGAGCCATCGTTTTGCTCGTGGCCGTGGTGTTGGCGGGCCTGGCCGCGTGGGCGGTGTGGAACTTCATGCAGGGCGTCCAGACCGAGGCCCAGGAAGGCCAAGAGATCGTCAACGTCTATGTGGCCGGCCCGGACGGGATCGACGAAGGCGCCGAAGGCGACATCTTGTTGTCGGCCCTCGAATCCAATTCCCGCTGCCAGGACGCCGACCTCGAGTTCGCCGGGGCGCTCGCCTGCCCGATCAAGAGAGACACCGACCAAGCCGAGGACGTGCCCGACAACGCCTTCCGGGAGGACGCCGACTTGCGGGAGTTCCTCAGCGGAAAGGTCGCCGCCGGGCCCATCGCCCCGAAGGCGGTGTTGACCCGCTCCCAGTGGACCGAGGTCACCGCCGACGTGATCTCCCTCTCCGACCAGATCCCGTCCGGCAAGCAGGCGATAACCATTCGCACCGACAACATTCAGGGCGTCAACGGCTTCATCGAGGCGGGCGACAGGATCAACATGATCCTCACCATCGGCGTCGAGATCAGCCGGGTCTTCCTCCCGCTCGGGGGCGCGACCGTCGCGAGCGACGCGGCCTCGGCCGACGACGCGGCTCCCCCCTCGGGCGACACGGAGGAGCAGAAGGAGACGGTGACCCTGACCCGCTTCGTCCTCCAGGGCATCACCGTCTTGGCGGCGGGCCGCGACATCAGGCAGGGCGACGGCCCCGTTGAAGTCGACGTCACCGAGGACGGCGCCGGCGAGGAGGTCGAGCTGATCGAGGAGGACACCGGCAACTCCACCGTGTTCACTCTCGTGGTGACGCCCGACCAGGCCGAGCGGATCGTCTACGCCTTCGAGAACGGGTCGGTCTGGCTGACGCTGGCCCCGCCGGACTTCGTCGAGGCGCCGACGACCGGCGTCACCATCAACAGCCTGTTCGACGGGGACCTGAGCAAAGAGCTGAGCGAAGAGGTCTTCGGCTCGGGAGACGGCAACTGAGGCCCGATGTCGATAGCCGAGCACAATCTTCTGGTCGTTGACGAAGACGACGGGTTCGTCTCGGCGGCCAAGGAGCTGTTCGAGGGCCGGTTGCCGACGGCCCGCAGCATCGATGAGGCCAGCTCATCGGTGGACGCCGGAGATGTGCGGATGGTGCTTCTCGGCCCCACGTTCAAAGACGACGTGCACATGGATGAGATCCGGGCACTGCACAACCAGGATCCGGCTCTGGTGATCATGATGATCGCCGACGAGGTGACGGCCGACCTTCTGCGGCGCGGGATGCGCGCCGGCGTCTCCGACGTCCTCGAGGCGCCGTTGGACGAGGCCAAAATCGAGTCGGCGATCGAGCAGTTCGCACACGACGTCCTCAGGCGGCAATCCGCGGCGCCGGGGGCGAAGACCGCGGGCGCGACCGGCGGCGGGAGGATCATCACCATCACCTCGGCGAAAGGCGGGAGCGGGCGGACGGTACTGGCCACCAACCTGGCCCTGCTGCTCAACCGCATCCCCGACGCCGACGTCTGCCTGGTCGACGCCGACCTCCAATTCGGCGACGTCTGCCTGGTCCTGCAACTTGAGCCGAGATTCACGATGGTCCACGCGGCGCATGAGCTGCACAAGCTGGACGCCGAGCTCTTCGAGTCGTTGCTGACCGAGCACCCCAGCGGCCTGAAGGTCCTGGCCGCCCCGCTTGAGCCTGCGTTCGCCGACGACATCACAACCGCCGGCCTGATGCAGATGCTCGACGTCCTCAAGGAGAGCTTCGACTACATCATCGTGGACACGGCGTCGATGCTGGACGAGTTGATCCTGTCCCTCATCGAGAAGTCGGACGAGATCCTGATGATCGTCGACATGGACCTGCCGTCCGTGAAGAACGCCAAGTTGGCGCTTGAGACGCTGCGGCTCCTCAAGTTCAGCACCGCCAACGTGAGGCTCGTCATGAACCGGAGCAACTCCAAGGCGATGCTCGACAACAAGGAGATCGAAGGCGCTCTGAGAATGAGCATCGCGGCGGCGATCCCCCCCGACCCGCTCGTGGCCGCGTCGGTCAACGAGGGGCGCCCCGTCGTCGACACCGACCCGAAGTCGAGGGTCGCAAGAGGGTTCGGGGCGGTCGCCGAGTTGATCGCCGAGGAGATCCCGGAAGGCGCCGGCAAGTCCGGCCTGTTCGGGCGCAAGTAGGAAGGGATGTGAACGGTGCCGTCGTTATCCGAGAGAGTCGCAGCGGCCAGGCAGAACGAGTCGGCCGACGTCACGGGCGATCGCGACGACGCCCTGAGCGAGTTGCGGGGGCGGCTCCACTTCAAGGTGGTCGAGGAGCTCGGCCCCACCCTCTACGACCGGGGGATGTCCGACGCGGAGCTTCGCCTCCGCGTGCTGGAGATGTTGGAGTGGGCCGTGGAGAAGGAGCAGGGCCTGCCGCTCACCTCCGCCGATCGCCGGGCGCTCCTCAACGAGATCGCCTCCGACGTGCTCGGGTACGGGCCGATCGACCCGCTTCTCAACGACCCCGACGTCACCGAGGTCATGGCGAACGGGCCGTACGACATCTACTACGAGAAGGCGGGGAAGGTCTACCTGTCCGAGATCACGTTCGTGGACGCCGTCCACCTGCGAAGGATCATCGACAAGATCGTCGGCCAAGTCGGCCGTCGCGTCGATGAGGCCTCGCCGATGGTCGACGCGCGTCTTCCGGACGGCTCCCGCGTCAACGCAATCATCGGGCCGTTGGCGATCGGCGGCCCGTACCTGACGATCCGGAAGTTCTCCATCGACCCCTACCAGGAGGCCGACCTGATCGCCTTCGGCACCCTGACCCAATCGGTGGCCGACTTCCTGAGGGCAAGTGTGCGGGGGCGACTCAACATCCTCATCTCAGGAGGCACCGGCTCGGGCAAGACGACCATGTTGAACGTCGTCTCGGCCTACATCCCCAGCGACGAACGCATCATCACCGTTGAGGACGCAGCGGAGCTTCAGCTCCACCAGGACCACGTCCTCACCCTTGAGGCCCGCCCCGAGAACATCGAGGGCCAGGGCGCGGTCGTCATCAGGGACCTGGTCAAGAACACGCTGCGCATGCGCCCCGACCGCATCGTGGTCGGGGAGGTGCGCGACGCCGCCGCCCTCGACATGCTCCAAGCCATGAACACCGGTCACGACGGCTCCTTGACGACGGTCCACTCCAACGGCCCGCGCGACACGTTGGCCCGCATCGAGACCATGGTGTTGATGGCGGGGTTCGAGCTTCCCATCCGGGCCATCCGCGAGCAGATCGCGTCGGCCGTCGACCTCATCGTCCATGTGGCCCGCCTCCGGGACGGGAGCCGTCGCATCACCCACATCACCGAGGTTGAGGGAATGGAGGGCGAGATCATCACCCTTCAGGATCTGTTCCTCTTCGACTTCGGCATGGGCGTGGACGACGAGGGCTCCTTCAGGGGCGGCCTGAAGTCGACCGGGATACGCCCGACGTTCTCCGAGGACCTGGAGAACCAGGGCATCAGGCTGCCGCCCGACCTCTTCAGCCCGGAGGCCTTCGCCCGGGGAAAGCTTTGAGACGGCTCCTCGTCGCTCTCGCGGCTCTCTACATGGGGGCTTTGCCGGCCTACGTCGGAGTGTTGCCGGCGTTCGCTCAGGAAGGCGCCGAGATCGAGATCGCCGACATCAACGCGTCGCGGTACTCCGACGGCGGCCGGACTCAGGCGATCATCGAGCTCCGCGGCTTCTCGGAGGCGCCCGACCCGGCTCAGATGACGGTGACGGCCAACGGCGAGCCGGTCTCCGACCTGGAGGTCGCGCCGTTGAGCGAGTCCGCCGTGGCGGCGGGCGCGGTCTTGGCTATCGACACGTCCGGCTCCATGGCCGGGGCGCCTCTGGAAGCCGCCAAGGCGGCGGCCAAAGGCTTTGTTGCCCAAGCGCGGCCCGGCGACCGGATCGCGTTAATCACGTTCTCCGACGAAGTGCGGGTGTTGTCGGGGTTCACCGGCGCCGCCGAGGCCCTCAACAGCTTGATCGACGGGGTCGAGGCGGACGGCGACACGGCGTTCAACGACGCGGTCATCAAAGGCGTGGGGATGTACGCCGACCCGGCGTCGAGAGATCTGCTCCCGCACATGATCGTGTTGACCGACGGCGACGACACCGGGCTCGGGGCGCCTCTCGACGACGCGGTGGCGGTGGTGAAGTCGAGCGACGTGAGGGTCTTCGGCGTCGTCCTCGAGTCCCCCGACCTCAACCCCGACCCGGTGAAGGCGGTGGCGGAGGCGGGCGACGGCCTGTTCCTGTCCACCCCGGACGCCGAGGGGCTCTCCGCCCTGTACGAGGAAGTCGGTCGCGAGATCAGCAACACGATGGTCGCCCGTTTCACGTCGCCGGTGTCCACGCCGGGCGACGTCGAGTTCGCGGTCGCGTATCAGGGCCTCTCGGCTGCGACGAGCGCCTCCGTCTCGGGGTACGCCACGACCACGACGACGGGCCCCGCCGTCACCACCACCCTCGGCCCTCACACGACGGTGGTCATCGAGAGGGGCGCGCCCCTCGACACCGAGACCTTGATCCTGGTCGGGACGATCGGGCTCGGCCTCACAGTGTTCCTGATCGCGGTGATCCTCTTCGGGCGGGACGAGGAGGGGGAGACGGGGGGGCGGTTCGCCAGGCGCCTCCAGGCCTACGGCCGTCGCGTCAAGACGACGGCTCAGGAGAGGAAGTCTCTCCTGCAGCGAATCCCGCTGGTGAGCCGCTTCACGGAGGCGGCCGAAGAGGAGGTGAGGAAACGGGGGTTGCTCTCCGGCGTCAACTCTGCGTTGGAGCAGGCCAACGTCCCGATGTCGCCCGGGGAGGCCATACTCGCGATGTTGGGGTTTGCGGCCGTGGGCGGGCTCTCAATCGCCTTCTTCAACGGTCTCCTTGCAGGCTTGATCGCGTTCGGGGTGATGCTGCTGTTCCTGATCGGCTTCGTCAGGTTCGCGGGCGGCCGCGAGAGGAGGAAGTTCGAGGATCAGCTACCCGACACGCTGACCCTCCTGTCCACCTCGCTCCGCGCCGGCTACTCGCTGCTACAGGCCGCCGAGGCGGTGACGGCCGAGTCGCCCGACCCGACGGCCCGCGAGTTCGGGCGGGCCACCGCCGAAGCGCGGCTCGGCATGGCGGTGCAGGACTCGTTCGACGGCATAGCGGAGAGAACCCGGTCGAGAGACTTCGAGTGGGCGGTGATGGCCATCGACATCCAACGCGAGGTCGGCGGCAACCTGGCTGAGGTGCTGCAGACCGTGGCGGACACGATGAGGGCGAGGAACCGCCTCCGGGGTGAGATCAGGGCGCTCACCGCCGAGGGCCGGATCTCGGCGATCGTCTTGGCGTCCCTGCCCTTCGCGCTATTTGCCTTTCTCTGGTTCGCCAACCGGGAGTATCTGCTCCCGTTGCTGGAGTCGATGTTCGGCCGGATCGCGATCGCCGCGGGGATCCTGCTCATGGCCGGCGGCGTCTTCTGGTTGAAGAAGATCGTGGACATCGAGATATGAGCCTCCTGCAGGGCGTCGACGGCCTGACCCTGGTCGTGGGAGCGGTGTTCATCCTGGTGCTCTTCATCGTCGTGTGGGCGGGGTTGGGCGTCACCCGCGTGACCGAGGAGATGACGGACCGGTTGTCGGCGTACGGGCCGGGGGAGACCGGGACCCACACCGCCCGGGAGGAGCAACTCGCCAAGCCGTTCGCGGAGCGGACGATAGGCCCGGCCGTCATCCGCCTCGGGAACCTCCTGAGGAGGTTCACCCCGGCCGGCTACCTGGAGAAGACCCAGCAGAAACTGGAATATGCGGGCGGCCCCGGGACCCTCGACGCCCCGGCGTTCGCGGTGATCAAGCTGCTGACGACCGTCGCCGGCGTCTTCGGCGCCTTCTTCCTGGTCAAGTTCGGCGCCGACGTGATGCAGCAGATCGCGCTGTTCGCGCTCCCCATCGCCCTCGGCTTCTTCGGCCCCAACGCATGGCTGCAGAGGAAGATCGACGACCGCCGCACCGAGATGCTGCGGGCGTTGCCCGACATCCTCGATCTCCTGGTGATCTCGGTTGAAGCCGGACTCGGCTTCGACGCGGCTCTCGCCAGGGTCGTGGCGACCGTCCCCGGGCCTTTGTCGGAGGAGTTCTTCAGGACGCTTCAGGAGACCCGGGTGGGTGTGAGCCGCCGCGACGCCTTACGTCACCTCTTGGACAGGACCGACCTCGAGGAGTTGAGGTCGTTCGTCCTGGCGATGATCCAAGCGGAGGCGTTCGGCGTGACGATCGCCCGGGTCCTGCGAGTGCAGGCCGACGAGATGCGGGTGAAACGGCGCCAGAGGGCCCAGGAGAAGGCGTTCGCCGCTCCCGTGAAGCTCGTCTTCCCGTTGGTGTTCTGCATCTTCCCGTCCCTGTTCATCGTCCTCCTGGGGCCGGCCGCCATCCAGATCAGCGAAGCGTTCATCGACTGATGGCTGGGGCGGTCGCCCAGCCGTTGCGGCGCCGGTTCTCGTTGGCGCAGCTTGCGTTGCTCACCCCGGCGACGGCTCTCGTCGTCGCCGCCTGGAAGCCGATCACCGACAACTCGTTCTTGTGGCACATCAGAGCGGGCGAGCTTCAGGCTGATGTCGGGAGGGTGCTGACGCGGGACCCCTTCTCGTTCACGATGGCGGATGAGCCCTGGCGCACCCAGAGTTGGCTCGCTGATCTGCTCTACGGCTGGGGGGAAGGCGTCTCCGGTCTCGGGTTCACGGCGCCCATGTTGTTTCTGACGGGCCTGACGGCCATGGCCGGCATCGGCCTCGTCGCGTTCGCATGGTCGAGGAGCGTCACGGCGACCGTCGTGATCCTGGTGCTGAGCGTCGTCTTGCTGGCCCCGTTCCTGGTGCCCCGCCCCGTGCTCTTCTCCCACGCGCTGTTCGCCCTGGTCGCCGCGGCGTGGGGCTCTGAGCGGTTGAGATGGACGGCGCCGTTCCTCTTCTGGGTCTGGGCGTCGGTCCACGGGAGCTTTGTCGTCGGCCTCGCCTTCATCGGCCTGTGGTTGATCGCCGAGCGGGAGTGGCGACTGCTGCCGACCGCGGCCGTCAGCGGGTTGTGCACCCTGCTCACCGCTCACGGGCTCGGGGTGATTGCGATCTTGACCGACTTCTCCGCGGCGGGGGAGGCTCTCGAGCTGCTCACGGAGTGGCGCAAGCCGGACCTGGCATCGCCGCTGTCCATGCCGCTCGCCGCCGGGATTGTGATCATCATCATCGGGGCGGCGAGGCGGGTCGTGGCGCCGAGGCACCTCTGGCTCGTGGTCCCTTTCGCTGCCCTGGGGTTGAGCGCCGTGCGGGCCGGGCCGCCTGCGTGGATCGGCCTCGTCCCCCTCGTCGCCCTCAGCCTCCGCGACCTCGGCGGCGAGCCTTCGCCTCGTTTCCCGATTCCCGCGGCCGCCTTGTTCACCGTGGCGGTCGTCGGCGCGCCGTTGCTCATCGCCCGAGAGGCCGCGCTCGACGAGGAGCGGTTCCCGTTGGCGGCTGCGGAGCACTTGCGGGATGTCAACGTCATCCACGACGACCGGGTCGGCGGGTACCTGATCTGGAGGGACGGCCCCGGCCGACGCGTCTTCATCGACGACAGAGCGGAGCTGTACGGCGACCGGATGGCGGAGTTCGCCGACCTGAGAGACGCTGACGCGGACTGGCGGCCGGTCTTCGAGCGAGACGGCATCGAGCAGGCGCTGCTGCGGGTCGAAGACGGCTTGGTCGCCGACTTGGAGGGCGCGGGTTGGCGGGAGGCCTACCGGGACGGCGCCTTCGTGGTCCTCGACCCGCCGTCATAGGGCCGCGGTCCCCGCGAGAAGCTCGCCCGTTATTGCGACCCGGCGATCCCCAGCCGAATGGCCTCGATGGCGGCCTGGGTCCGATCGCTGACGGCCAGTTTCGAGAAGATCGACGCAAGATGATTCTTGACCGTCTTCTGTGAGATGTAGAGCCGGTACGCCAACTCGTCCGTCGCGGAGACCCCCGCGGCGAGAAGCTGGAGGATCTCCTTCTCCCGCGGGGTGAGCGAGGCGGCGCCGGGGTCGAGCGGCGCTTCGCGGTAGGACTCCAAGATCTCGTCGCGCTCCTCGTCGGTCAGGTTGAGCAGGTTGGCGCCGTCGGCCACGGCCCTGACCGCGGCCGCCAGGGTGGCGAGGGGGACACCCTTGGAGAAGAAACCCTTCGCCCCTTCCTCGGCGGCGCGCGCCTTCTGCTTGTCGCCGGCGTGCATCGAGACCACGATGGCCCGGCTGCGCATGCCCAGCTCGCCGATAGCGGCAATGCCGTCGCCGCCCGGCATCTCGATGTCCACGATGGAGACCTCCGCCGGTTGCGCAATCAACGCCTCCTCAAGCGCGGGGCCGGAGGCGACGACGCCGGCGACGCGCACGTCGGGCAGCCTGTTGAGCGCCTGGCTCAGCCCCTCGGCGAAGAGCTGATGGTCGTCGGCGATCATCACGCGGATCATCTGGCCCCCCACTCGACGGTCACGGCGGCGCCGACGCCCGGCTTCGACTCGATCTTGATGGACGCGCCGACCTTCGAGGCGCGCTCACGCATGCCCACCAACCCGTAGCGGTCCTCGGGCTCTTGGGCGGGGTCGAAGCCGACGCCGTCGTCGACGACCGAGCAGGCCCCGAAGCTGCGATCGATCTGACCGGAGATCACGACCTTCGACGCCGAGGAGTGGCGGTGTGAGTTGCGGGCGGCCTCGGTGATGATCGAGGTCAGGTCGCCGATCAGAGCCGCTCTCGGGGGTCTCCGCTCGTCGAGGTCGACCACGATCGGCGGGCCGCCCTGCAGCTTCGACGTCGACTGGAGGACCCTGGCGGTCAGGGTCGGCCCGGGGGCGGTGCGCAGATCGGCGACTGACTCTCGCATGTCCTCAACCAGTTTCGTCACATTGGAGCGGAGAACTTGAAGGTCGGCGGCCAAACTCGGGCGGTCCGCCTGCATGGCGGCCATGTCGAGGGCGAGCCCCAACGACGCGAGCGAAGGGCCGATCTCATCGTGCATCTCGCGGGCCAGGCGCGTCCTCTCCTCGGAGACCGCGGCGCCGACTATGTCTTGGAGCAGCCTCAGGTTCGCGAAGGCCAGGCTGACGGGGCGGAGGATCGCCTCCACGTCGGCGAGCTCGGAGCCCGAGAGGGCCGCAGGCGCGGTCAGCTTCAGGGCGCCGACGTCGGACCCGCCCGCCGACAGCGGCAGGGTGTGCACCGCGCCGTTCTCGTCGGGGATGCCGCGCGCGGCGAGCACGACGGCGCCGTCGTCGCCGTTGACGGCGAGGCTTCCCGCCGACCCGGGAAAACGCTCGAGGATCGCGTCGAGCGTGTCCGCCCCGACTTCGACGGCGTTCAGGCGCCCGGACACTGCGTCCTCGGAGAGCCGCTCCAGGGCCCCGTGGATCTGCTCCAACCGCTCCAGGCGCCGAGTGGCCGACTCCTTCTCTACGGCGAGCTTGGCGGCTTCCCGGTGGATGTCCTCCAATAGCTTCCTGATGACTCCGACCAAGAGGACAAACACGAAGTACAGGGCCATTGCGGGGGCGCCGTCGATCAGCTCCCCGCCTCGCGCCAGCGTCACGAGGGCCAGCAAGCCTGCGGAGAGAAGCCCGGTGGCCAAGCCGCTTCGGAGCCCGCCGTGCACGGTGGCGAAGATCGGCGGGCCCATCGACAAGAGGAGGTAGGGGCTGGAGGCGCCGCCGGTCAACGTCAGGGCGACCAGCATCACCAGGGCGGCGATGAGAGTTATGGCCTCGGTTCCGAATCGCTCCCTGTACCACTCCTCCGGGAGGATCGTCGAGGCGACGACGATGAGGCACGCGATCGCCATCGCCCCGTAGGAGGGCGGGCCGCCGTCGGTCGCCACCAGGTCGGAGGCGACCCCGATGACCAACGCCGCCAACTGGCCGACCACCACCGAGCGGTGGACCCGAGACTCCCAGAGGGCGGTCGCCATACGCGGGGGCTACCGTCTCGGCCCGTGATCAACGGGCATCGTCAATGGCTGTTGTCGGGCGGCATCGGCAGCGGCAAGAGCGCCGTCAGGGAGATGCTCGCCGAACGCGGTTGGCGCGCAATCGACGCCGACTCGGTGGGCCACGAGGTGATCGGCCCCGACGGCCCCGCCTTCGGCGCCGTCGCTCGGCTCTGGCCGTCGACGATCGTCGACGGCCGGGTCGACCGCGCCGCTCTGGGGCGCATCGTGTTCGGCGACCGGGCCGCGTTGGCGACGTTGGAGGAAATGACCCACCCCCATATTCTCGGCGCCGTTCGCAGCCGGGTTCAGGGGATTCGCGGGCCCGTCGTCGTCGAGCTCCCCCTGCTTGAGCCGTCGTGGGGAGAGGAGTGGCGGCGGATGGTCGTGGACAGCGGGGAGGAGGTCCGCCTCGAGAGGCTCTTGGCGAGGGGGATGGATCGCGCCGACGCCTTGGCGCGGATGGCCTCACAACCCTCCCGGTCCCTTTGGCTGGCTGCGGCGGACTTGGTGATACCCAACTCGGGGTCGCTGCGCCGCCTGGAGGGAACGGTCGCCAAGATTCTGTCCTAGTGGCCCCCGCCGGGGGGCCGGTACGCTGCGGCGATGCCCGATTTCAAGGCCGTCTCCGACTTCGCGCCCGCGGGCGACCAGCCGAAGGCGATCGACGCGCTCGCGGCCGGGATCGAGCGCGGGGACCGGTTCCAGACTCTCCTCGGCATAACCGGGTCGGGTAAGTCGGCGACCATCGCGTGGACGATCGAGAAAGTCAGGAAGCCGACTCTTGTGCTCACCCCGAACAAGGCCCTGGCGGCGCAGCTCGCCAACGAGTTCCGCCAGTTCTTCCCGGAGAACCGGGTGGAGTACTTCGTCTCCTACTACGACTACTACCAACCCGAGGCGTACCTGCCGCACACCGACACCTTCATCGAGAAGGACGCCACGATCAACGATGAGATCGACCGTCTCCGCCACTCCGCAACGGCGGGCCTGCTCGTGCGGGACGACGTGGTCATCGTGGCCTCCGTCTCGGCCATATACGGCTTGGGAAGCCCCGAGCAGTACGAGGGGAGGCTGCTCCGGCTCGTGCAGGGGGTCGAGTACCCCATGACCGACGCGACCAAGCGCCTGGTCGACATCCAATACGAGCGCAACGAGGTGAACCTGACTCGAGGCAAGTTCAGGGTGCGGGGCGACACGCTGGAGGTCTTCCCCTCCTACGACGAGACCATCATCCGCGTCCAGTACTGGGGCGACGAGGTCGAGCGGATAGTCCGCCTCAACCCGGTGACGGGCGAGGTCGTCGAAGAGATGGGCGAGCTCATCGTGTTCCCCGCCACCCACTATGTGACCGCGCGGGAGCGTCTGCTCAAGGCCGCGGCCGCCATCGACGTTGAGCTTGAGGAGCGTCTGGCCGCACTTGAGCGCGACGGGAAGATGCTGGAGGCGCAACGTCTCCGCATGCGAACCAACTACGACTTGGAGATGATGCGAGAGGTCGGCTTCTGCACCGGCATCGAGAACTACTCGATGCACCTCGACGGCCGCGCACCCGGGGAGACGCCCTACACGCTCCTCGACTACTTCCCCGACGGTTACCTGACGATCATCGACGAGTCTCATGTGACAGTCCCCCAGATCGGCGCGCAATACGAAGGCGACAGGTCGCGTAAGGAGGTCCTCGTCGACCACGGGTTCCGTCTGCCCTCGGCCAAGGACAATCGGCCTCTTCGTTTCGACGAGTGGCTTGACAAGGCCAACCAGGTGGTCTTCCTGTCGGCGACCCCCGGCGACTTCGAGGTCGGGCACTCGACGCAGGTGGTCGAGCAGATCATCAGGCCCACCGGGTTGGTCGACCCCGAGGTCGTGGTGAGGCCGACCAAGGGCCAGATAGACGACCTGCTCGAGGAGATGAGGGTGCGGGCGGCGCGGGATCAGCGGACGCTGGTGACCACGCTGACCAAGAAGATGGCCGAGGACCTCACCGACTACCTGCTCGAGATGGGCGTCAAGGCCCGATACATGCACTCTGAGATCGACACCTTGGAGCGAGTGCAGATCCTGCGTGAGCTGAGGTTGGGGGAGTTCGACGTGCTCGTCGGCATCAACCTCCTGAGGGAGGGGCTCGACCTCCCCGAGGTGTCGTTGGTCGCCATCCTCGACGCCGACAAGGAGGGTTTCCTGCGCTCGGAGACGTCGTTGATCCAGATCATCGGTCGAGCCGCGCGAAACGTGGACGGTCAGGTGGTCATGTACGCGGACAACCTGACGGGCTCGATGGGGAGGGCCATCGACGAGACCAACAGGCGACGCCGGCGCCAGCGGGAGTGGAACGAGGAGCGCGGGATCGACCCGCAGACGGTTCGGAAACGGGTGTCCGACATCCTTGAGCTTGTTCAGACCGAGGCGCCGGCGGCCGATAGAAGGCGGCGCGAGGTCGAGAGGCGGTCGCCGCTCGACCTCGAGGGCCAGGACCTGGCCCGCCTCGTCATGAGCCTGGAGGACGAGATGCGAGAGGCCGCGAAAGAGCTTCGCTTCGAGTACGCGGCGCGGTTGCGCGACGAGGTCAACGAGTTGAAGAGGGAGTTGCGTGAGGCGGCGGAGGCCGAGTGACGACCGGATGACCCGACTCCGAGGCCTGACGAGCGATCAGGCGGCGCGCTGATCCGAACACAGGGGCGCGTCCGCGTCGGCGACAAGCCAGGGGAGACGCGTCTCGACGCGGACGTTGGCGAAGTGGGGCCCCAGAAGAGCCTTCAGCTCTCGGGGCCCGAACGCTTGCACATGTTCGGGCTCGCGGCCGAGCCTGCGCTTGTGTGAGCCAGAGCCCGCAAGGACCATCAGCGAGAACCAAGGCTCCCACGGGACTGTGACGACACATCGTCGGCGGGCGACTCTGGCGAGCTCGGCCGCCGCGGTCTCCGGCTCGCCGAGATGCTCGAGAATCTCAACAGCCGTCACCAGGTCGAACGTGTTCGCGGGAAACGGCAACAGCAACGCCGAAGCGCACACAGGGCGGACACCCGTCTCGCGGGCGCGCCGCAGCGCGTCATGGCGGACGTCGACGCCGAAGACGCGGCGCGGAGGCGACGATCCCCAGAAGAGGCCTTCGCCGACACCGACATCCAGGACGCGACTCCCGTCGAGCGGGCTCGTCAGGCCCCTCACCTTCCTCAGGAATCGTCGGAGGAACCACCGCTTCAGCGGGTTGGCGCTCTCGTACTTCCCGACGTTGCTCAATCCGCCCTCACTCGCCGACGGCCTTTGCCGGCGCCATCTTGACGAGCTTGCCGGCCCGCTCTTGTGAGGGCCGGAAGCGGGAGTGAAGCACGGCGCGGCGCGGCCGCAGGATCATCTCGCCGATCAACCCGCTCACAAACAACTGCACGCCGGTCACGATCAGCAGGACGGACAGCAGGAGCAGCGGGCGATCGCCGATGGGTTCGCCCGCCGCCAGCCTCAGGTATGTGAGGTAAAGGGCCAGCGCGGCGCCGGCGAGACCGACAACCACACCTGCGCCGCCAAGGGCGTGCAGAGGGCGCAGGCCGTACTTGCTGAGGAAGATCACCGTCACCAGGTCCATGGGCCCGCGGAAGAGGCGCCCGGCGCCGAACCGAGACCGGCCGTGAGCCCTCGGGCGATGGTTGACTGCGATCTCCGTCACCGAGAAGCCGGCGTTGAAGGCCAGCAGGGGGATGAGCCGGTGTTGGTCGCCGGTGAGTTGGATCGCGTCGAGGACTTCCCGTCGATAAGCCTTGAGGCCCGAGTTGATGTCCTTGAGGTCCAGATCGGTCATGAATCGGACGAAGCGACCGAAGACGCGGCTCTGCAGTCTCCGAAGCGCCCGGTCGCGGCGCTCGGCCTTCCATCCGTTCACAAGGTCGTGATCGGCCAGCGCGTCCAGCAATCGAGGGATCTCGGAGGGATCGTCCTGCAGGTCGCCGTCGAGAGTGATCACAACGTCAAAGTCGGCCGTGGCGTCGAATCCCGCCTGCAGGGCGGCCGACTTCCCGACGTTTCTCGGCGAGCGGAGCACTCGGGCGCCGAGGCTTCCCGCGACGGCGGCGGAGTCATCGGTGCTGCCGTCGTCCACGACGAAGATTGCGTGCTCAATCCCGGGGTCGAGGGCGTCTCTGACCTCATCAAGCAACTGAGGGAGGCTCGCGGCCTCATTGAGGACGGGAACGACTACGGCAAGGCGCATCATCTCACTTCGTGTCGTCATCGGACGAGAACATGGAACCTTGAGCGTCCGCTCGGCGCATGCCCGGCCGCCGTCGCCGCCGCTACGGCGAGTCTTCCCGCCAAGTGGCCGAGCAGGGGGCGTCGGGCTGCTCGGTCGCCGCCGACCAGACGGAGAAGCGGCCGTGCTCCCCCTCAAGCCTGTACCGGGACTCGAGCACGGCTGGCCAACGCTCGGTCATGTTCGATGAGTCCGCCACCACGATGTCGGGGAGGGGGCAGGAGTACCGGATCTCGTCTCGATGGTGTGTCGAGGCCGCAGAGTTCGTGTGCATCTCCAGAGGGCTCGGGAACATGAAGGCGCTCCGACGCTCCGAGAAGTGGGGGAGAAGCCGAGTCGGGGCGGCGAGGCTGGCGGTCTCGTGCCCGGGAATCGCTCTGACCGCGGCTGCGACCTCGTCGACGAGCTTGGTCAACGCCGGGTCGCGCGTCAAGGGGTTCGGGCCGTACCTCGGGTGGATGATGCGCAGGGCGCCGAGTGTTGTCAGGACGAGCGCCGCCCCGATGACCGCGAGAGCGGGACGCAGCTTGGCTCGCCTCGACACGCCCACGATGAGAAGCAGCAGCGGCACGAACATCATGTCGTAGTGGAAGAACAACAGGGTTCCCCTCCCGCTCGCGATCAGGGCGGCAATGGGGATGGCCAGTGGCGCGACCAGCCGCCGGCGGATCGCCGGCGGCGCCGCGCCGAGGGGCGCGAACAGGAAGAGCAAACGGCCGGCCGCCTGGGCGACGATGTCGTCAAGCGACAGGAGGGGTCGATCCTGACCGAAGTAGATGTAGGCCCCGACGGGAGAGAAGACCGGGACGATGAGGAACAGCACCGCTGCGGTGGCGGACGCGAGCACAAGCCCGGAAACGATCAGGTCGGCCCAGCTCATCCGGCCGGCGAGAGCGGCGACGAGGCAGACAAGCCCGACCCAGAGCGCCAGGTCCTCTCTGAACGCCAACATCGCCAGCCCTGCGACGACGGCCGTCGCGACATCGGGTCGCTTCCAGATCCGGTACACGGCCCAAGCGAAAGCCGGGACGGCGAGATTCCACGGCCGGAACCCCCACCAAGAGCCGCCGATGAGAGCCGGGTGCGCCGTGTAGGCGACCATGAACCACAACGGGCGCCGCCCGAGGAGCGACGCGAGCCGGGTCATGGGGAACACACCGGAGGCAAGCAGGAGGCTCTGCAGCACGATCTCGGGCGCGGCGCCGCCGGGCACGAGGGAGACGGGCGCCAGCAGGAACAGGATCGGCGAGAAGTGGGCCCCGACGACATGAGCGCCGAGGATGGTGTTGAAGGTCTCGCCGGACTGGATCAACCACAGGCTCTGGTCGTAGATGCCCAAGTCGAACGTCGGCTGAAGGTAGTTGTCGAGCAGGAACAGAGCCGGGCCTGCGTACAGAAGGAAGGCCGCCGCGAAGAACGCGAGCGCGGCGGCGCCTGGCGGGCTCGGGCGGAGACGGGCGAGAGTCGACGAGGCGGGCCATGTGAGCATCCTCATCTATCGCCGCGTGGGAGGGCGGGCTTGACTCGCTATGTGTGCGACGCACCACTGGCCGGGGCGGGGCCGGGGCCTGAGCCACTCCTTTGGTATGGCGGGAACGAGACCGATAGAGTTTCTGGGTGAACAAGCTCTCGGTCCTGATCCCCGTCTACAACGAGTCGCGCACGCTGCGGACGATCATCGCCAAAGTGCTCGCGTCGCCGGTCGGCCTCGAGCTGGAGCTCGTCTGCGTCGACGACCGCTCCGAGGACGACTCCCTTGGGATCCTCCGCGAGCTGGCGGCGTCGGACGACCGCATCAAGGTTGTCGCCCATCCCGTCAACATGGGCAAGGGCAAGGCGATAAGGACCGCGATCAAACACATGACCGGGGACGTCGCCGTGATCCAGGACGCCGACCTCGAGTATGACCCCGCCCAGTATCCCCAGGTCATCGGGCCGATCCTCGACGGCCGAGCCGACGCCGTCTACGGCTCGCGTTTCGCCGCTGGCTCGGAGAGACGCGTCCTGTTCTTCTGGCACTCGTTGGGCAACAAGCTGCTCACGCTGCTGTCGAACATGGCCAACGACCTGAATCTCACCGACATGGAGACGTGTTACAAGGCCGTCCGTTGCGACGTCCTGAGACGTCTCCGGTTGACGTCCGATCGGTTCGGGTTGGAGCCGGAGATCACAGCGCGCCTCGCCCAATGGGGGGCGCGCATCTATGAGACGCCGATCAGCTACCACGGCAGGACCTACGCCGAGGGCAAGAACATCGGGTGGCGAGACGGCGTTGAGGCGCTGTGGTTGATCTTGAAGTTCAGGTTCCTCGACTCGACGGCGACCGACGAGGCCTCGGTCGCGACGCGGCAGAGCCTCGGCCGGGCGCCTCGATTCCGGCGCTGGCTGCTTGAGCAGTATCGGCCTTATCTCGGTGCCGCCGTCTTGGAGGTCGGGGCCGGGCCGGGGCACACGACCGCACACCTGCTGGACAGCCGGCGCCTGGTGGCGGTCGATTCCGAGCCGGTGCACGTCGAGACGCTCCGCAGGCGCTTCGGGCACTTGGAGAACGTGCGGGTCGAGTTGGCCGATCTCGAGAGGGACCCGCCCGAGGAGAGGGGGCTGGACACGGCCCTCCTCTTCGACGGGCTGCAGCGCTGCGACGATCCGGAGACACTGCTCCGCGCCGTCGCCGAGCGACTCGAGCGGGGCGGTCATGTCCTGATCCAGGTCCCGGCAGGCAAGGACCTGCTCGGCGCCGTTGATGGCGGGTCCGGGCACATGAGGCGATTCGAGAAGGCCGAGGTGGAGGAGCTGATCGAGGCGGCGGGCCTGGAGTTGGTGGTCTTGAGGTCGTTCAACCGAGTCGGCAGGGCGGCGTGGAAGGTCCTGAGCGCCCTCGGGCGCCCAGCCATCTCGGCGACGCAGGCGCGGTTGTTCGACCTCGTCGTCCCCCTCGCCCGGCGCTTGGACCGGGTCTTGGGAAGACGGGGCCTCAGCTATGTCGCGGTCGCCCGAGTCCCGTGACGATGTGAACTCCTTCCGCGGCGTGCGAGGCGTCACGCTCGTCGCCCTCACGATCGGGGCGCTGCTGGCGACGCGGCTGTTGGCGGTCTCGGATTGGGACCCGACGGCGTTCGCCGCGTTCGGCGAGGACGACGTCGCTCTCGTCAGCTACGCCGAGGAGCGGCTCGGCCGAGAGGTGCACACAAGGTTGGCGCAGGGCCATGACGGCAAGTTTTTCTTCGTCCAAGCGAACGACCCGTGGATGCTCAGCCCGGAGGCCAACGCCAAGTTCCTGGACCGACCGGCCTATCGCGGCCAGCGGATGGCTTACCCGGCGATCGCCTCGGGTCTCGGCCTGCTCCCGCCCGAAGCGGTCGTCTGGGCGCTGCCCATCGTCAACGTGATCATGTTGGGCGTCGGGTCATGGGCGGTCGCCTCCATCGCCCGGAGACACGGCGGCTCGCCGTGGATCGGTCTCGCCTTCGCCCTGAGCCCCGGGCTTCAAAGCGAGCTTTTCATCGGCGGCGGGGGCATAGTCGCCTTCGCTTTCGCCTGCGTCGGGGCTTGGGCGCTGGAAGAGGACCGGGCCCTCGTCGCGGCGTCGGCTTTCGCCGTCTCCGCGTTGGCGAGAGAGGTGATGGTGGCGTTCATCGCCTTCATTGTCCTCTTCATGCTGCTCCGGGAGCGCAGGACGACGGTGAAGCCGCAGGTGATCGCCGTCCCGGCGGTGGTCGCCGTCGTCGGGTGGGCCGCCTATGTCCGACTCCGCATCGACTCTGTCGCCGACCCCGATCAGGGCCGTGAGGCGACCCTCGTCCCCTTCTCGGGCGCCGTTGAGGCGCTCACGTCGGGGAGGGCCGGGCTCATCGACTGCCTGGTCATCGCGGTCGGGATCGGCCTGATCCTCCTGATCCCCTTGCGGGCGCTCCGCTCAGACGTGCACCTGACGCGAGGCGCTGTCGGCTTCGCCGCGTTCGGCCCGTTCCTGTCGGTCTTCGTCTGGCAGAAGTCTTTCGACATCTCCAGGGCGCTGGCGCCTCTCTTCACGGTCTTCGTCCTCGAGCTGTTCCTGAGCGGGCGACGGTCCGCCGCCACGGGCACCGAACAGGTGTTCCCCCACTAGGATGCGCCCGACTCGCACAACCAGGCGGAGCGTTGTCGACCGAATCGATACTCATCAGGGGCGCCCGTGAGCACAACCTCAAGAACCTGACGATCGAGCTGCCCCGCGGGCGGCTGATCGTGTTCACGGGCTTGTCCGGCTCCGGGAAGTCCTCCCTCGCCTTCGACACCATCTACGCCGAGGGGCAACGACGGTACGTCGAGTCGCTGTCCGCCTACGCCCGCCAGTTCCTCGGGCAGATGGACAAGCCGGACGTGGACTTCGTCGAGGGGTTGTCCCCGGCGATCTCCATCGACCAGAAGACAGCCTCCCGCAACCCGCGCTCGACCGTGGGCACCGTCACCGAGGTGCACGACTACCTGCGTCTCCTCTACGCGCGGGTCGGCGTGGCCCACTGCCCCGAGGATGGGACGCCCGTCGCCAGGCAGACGCCGCAACAGATAGTCGACCGCATCCTTGAGCTTGAAGAGGGCACACGCTTCCAGATACTGGCACCTGTGGTGAGAGGGCGGAAGGGGGAGCACGAGGGTCTCCTTCGAGACCTCGCCCGGCAGGGATTCGCCCGGGCCCGGGTCGACGGCGAGGTGGTTGAGCTGACCGAGGAGATCAGGCTCGACCGCTATCGGCAGCACACCATCGAGGTCGTCGTCGACCGGCTCACGCGCAAGGACGGGGTGGAGCAACGCCTCACCCAGTCGTTGGAGACGGCTCTGTCGATCGCCGAGGGGGTCGCCGACATCGATGTCGTCGACGGGCCGACTCTCACCTTCTCACAACACATCGCCTGCTCGGAGTGCGGGCTCAGCTTCGAGGATCTACAGCCGCGCAACTTCTCGTTCAACAGCCCCTACGGGGCGTGCGCCGAGTGCTCGGGGATAGGCGTGAGGCGGCAGGTGGACGCCGAGTTGGTCGTCGCCGACCCGAGCCTCTCCCTCGACGAGGGAGCGATCGCAATGTGGTCGTCGAATCGCATGCGCTACTACCACCGCCTCCTCGTCGGTCTGAGCGCCGCGCTCGGGTTCTCGATGAGCGAACCTTGGTCGGAGCTGCCCGAGGAAGTGAGGGAGCAGATTCTGTATGGGACCGGCGAGCACAAGATCACCGTCGAGTACGTGAACCGCTTTGGGAGGAAGCGGAGGTGGGATGCGACGTTCGAGGGCGCCATCCCCTTCCTTGATCGCCGCCACAAGTCGGCCGAGTCCGACTCGGCTCGGCGGTACTACGAGGAGTACATGGCCGTCGTCCCTTGCGGCGCCTGCCGGGGCGGGAGGCTCAACCCGATCTCCCTGGCGGTCACCGTCGCCGACCGCAACATCGCGGAGGTCTCCGACCTCAGCCTGGGTGAGGCCCACTCGTTCTTCGACTCGTTGCGGTTGACCGACCGGGAGATGCGGATCGCCGAGCGGGTCCTCAAGGAGGTCAGGGCCCGCATCAAGTTCCTGCTGGACGTCGGTCTCGACTACCTCACCCTCTCCAGGTCGGCGGCGTCCCTGGCCGGGGGGGAGGCGCAGCGGATCAGGCTGGCGACTCAGATCGGGTCGGGCCTCGTGGGCGTCCTCTACATCCTCGACGAGCCGTCGATCGGGCTGCATCAACGCGACAACCAACGTCTCATCGAGACCCTGGTGCGCCTTCGGGACCTGGGCAACACCCTGATCGTCGTGGAGCACGACGAGGAGACGATCCGGGCGGCCGACCACATCGTCGACATCGGCCCCGGAGCGGGCGAGCACGGAGGCGCCGTCGTCGCCCAAGGAGACCTTCCGGCGATCGCCGCCGTGCCCGACTCGGTCACCGGCGACTACCTCGCCGGCCGCCGCCGGATCGAGGTCCCACTGCTGAGGAGACGGGGGGCGGGCGACGCGATAGTTGTCCGCGGCGCCTCCGAGAACAACCTGCAGGGGATCGACGTCGAGTTCCCGCTCGGGGTGCTGACCGCCGTGACCGGGGTGTCGGGGTCGGGCAAGTCGACGCTGGTCGAAGCGATCTTGTGGAAGGCCCTGGCCCATCGGCTCAACAGGGCGCGGGTTGTGCCGGGCAGGCACAAGAAGATCGAGGGGGTCGAGGCGATCGACAAGGTCATCGACATCGACCAGTCGCCGATCGGGAGGACGCCGCGGTCCAACCCCGCCACATACACGAAGCTGTTCGATCACGTCAGGTCCCTGTTCTCGCAGACCGGCGAGGCGAGGGCGCGGGGCTACAAACCCGGCCGGTTCTCCTTCAACGTCTCCGGGGGTCGTTGTGAGACCTGCAAGGGGGACGGCACGATCAAGATCGAGATGCACTTCCTCCCCGACGTCTATGTGCCGTGCGAGGCGTGCGCCGGCAAGCGATACAACCGCGAGACGCTGGAGATCTCATGGAAGGGGCACAACATCTCAGACGTGCTCGAGATGTCTGTGGAGGAGGCTCTCGCCTTCTTCGAGAACCAGCCCAGGATTGTGAGACCCCTTCAGACGCTGTACGACGTCGGCCTGGGTTATGTGAGGCTGGGCCAGCCCGCCACGACGTTGTCCGGCGGGGAGGCCCAACGGATCAAGCTCGCCGCCGAGCTGGGGAGGCGCGCCACGGGCCGCACGTTCTACATCCTCGACGAGCCGACGACGGGGCTGCACTTCGAGGACATCCGCAAGCTGCTGCAGGTGCTGCAGCGTCTCGTCGACGCAGGCGCCACCGTGGTCGTGATCGAGCACAACCTCGACGTGATCAAGTCCGTCGACCACGTCATCGATCTCGGCCCCGAGGGTGGCGCCGGGGGAGGGCGGGTGACGGCGACCGGCGCGCCCGAGGAGGTGGCGCTGGTGGGGGAGAGCTACACCGGCAAGTTCCTTCGGGAGGTCGTGGGCGTCGCCGGCCGCGGGTAGAGTGAGCACATGAACGACAAGCGATCTTCCGCGTTCGCGCGACTCGGCGAGCTGGAAGGCAAACACGCCGTGGTCATGGGCGGCGCCGGGTTCCTCGGCTCCCACGTCTGCACCCGGCTCGTGTACTCGGGGGCCAGAGTCACCTGCCTGGACAACCTGATAACCGGCCAGGCCGCCAACGTGGCGCATCTCATGGGCGACAGGCGGTTCCGGCTGATCGATTACGACGTCACCGACTACATCCACGCTCAAGGCGATGTCGACTACGTCATGAACTTCGCCTCGCCCGCCTCGCCGATCGACTACCTCCGTTGGCCGATCCACACCCTGAAGGTGGGCGCCTTCGGGACCCACAAGGGCCTGGGCCTCGCTCTCGAGAAGGGCGCCGTGTTCTTCCTGGCCTCCACTTCCGAGGTTTACGGCGACCCGTTGGTGAGCCCCCAGCCGGAGACCTACTGGGGAAACGTGAACCCGACCGGGCCCCGCGGCGTCTACGACGAGGCGAAACGCTTCGCCGAGGCGCTCACCCTCGCCTATCACCGCGAGCACGGCCTCGACACCAGGATCGTGCGCATCTTCAACACGTACGGCCCCCGGATGCGACCCGGCGACGGGCGCGCCGTCCCGGAGTTTTTCCAGGCGGCGATCAAGAATCGGCCGCTCCCAGTCCACGGCGACGGGACCCAGACGAGGTCGCTGTGTTACGTCGACGACGAGGTGGAGGGGATCTTGCGGTTGCTGCTCACCGAGGAGCACGAGCCAGTCAACATCGGCAACCCCGAGGAGGTCACGGTCCTCGAGCTCGCCGAGGCCGTCCAAGACGCAGTGGGCAATCACCCGGGAATCGACTTCCAGCCCCGGCCGGTCGACGACCCCACCGTTCGCCGGCCGGACACCGCCAAGGCCGAGGAGCTGTTGGGATGGAAGGCGGAGGTCTCCCTGCGGGAGGGCCTCCAGAGGACTGCTTCGTGGTTCCAGGAGGCCCTCGCCGCCTGACCTGGGTCCCTACCCTGAGGCCCATGTTTGAGCGGCCCGCCGCATCAGAGATCCCCGCCGAGCCCGGCGCCTACCTGTTCCGGGACAAGGGCGGCGGGGTCATCTACGTCGGGAAGGCCAAGTCGTTGCGGAGCCGGGTCGCCTCGTACTTCGGCTCAGGCCTCCATCCCCGGGCCCGGGCGATGGTCGACGCCGCCCGGTCCGTCGAGTGGATCATCGCCGAGTCGGAGCCTGCCGCCATCATGTTGGAGTACGGCCTCATCAAACGGCACCGGCCCCGGTTCAACGTCAAGCTGGTCGACGACAAGTCCTACCCCTACCTCGCCATCACCCGATCACATGAGTGGCCGCGGGCGACGGTCATGCGAGGGAAGAGACGCAGGGGGGCCGAGTACTTCGGGCCGTACGCGCACACCTACGCGATCCGCAAGACGCTGGACCAGCTTCTGCGGACGTTCCCAATCAGGACATGCTCCGACGCGATGCTCAAACGTCAGAAGGCTCAAGGCAGGCCTTGCCTCCTGTTCCACATCGAGAAGTGCTCCGGCCCCTGCATCGACGAGGTGGCGCCGGCCGAGTACGACCGGATGATCGAAGGTCTCGCGTCGTTCCTGTCCGGCGACACCGAAGCCGTGTTAGCCGACTTGGAGACCCGGATGTGGGAGGCGTCCGAGCTTCAGGAGTTCGAGGCGGCGGCCCGCCACCGGGACCGCCTCGACGACGTCCGCCGAGCGACGCTCCGCCAAGAGGTCGTCACCGAGAAGCCTGAGGACTTCGACCTGGCCGCTTTCCACGGCGACGAGCTGGAGTCGGCTTATCAGGTGCTCACCGTCCGCCGCGGCCGCGTCGTCGGCCGTAGGGGGGGCGTCATCGACCTTGTCGAGGAGCTGACCGACTCCGAGCTGATGGGCCGCATCATCCGTCAGCTCTACGGAGAGGAGGCGCCGCCGCGGGAGGTCCTCACCTCCGTCGAGCCCGACGAGCCCGATCTGCTCCGGAGCTGGCTCAGCGGCCTCCGCGGGCGGGGCGTGAGCCTGCGCGTCCCGAAGAGAGGCGCCAAGCGCCGCCTCATGGAGACGGCTCAGGTGAACGCCGCCGAGGCGTTCGCCAGGCACCGCCTCTCCCGCCGGAAGGACCACAACGCGCGGGCCAGGGCGCTCCGGTCGCTTCAGGACGAGTTGGGCCTCCCCGAGCCGCCGTTGCGAATCGAGGCGTACGACATCTCGACTCTTCAGGGCGCCGACACGACGGCGTCGATGGTCGTGCTCGAGGACGGCGCCCCCAAACCCGGCGACTACCGGAGGTTCAAGATCAGGGAGGGTCGCGGCCAAGACGACTTCGCCTCGATGGAGGAGGCGGTCAGGCGCAGGTTCTCCGCCTACATAGCGGAGAGGGACAAGCCGCCGGCCGAGCAGGGCCGGTTCTCCTACCCACCCTCGCTCGTCGTGATCGACGGGGGGGCGGGCCAGCTCGGGAGGGCGGTGAAGGTCCTCGACGAGCTTGGCTTGGACATCGCAGCGATCGGCCTCGCCAAGAAGACCGAGGAAGCCCACCTGCCCGGCCGAGCAGAGCCGGTCCGCATCCCCCGCGGCGCCGAGGCTCTCTACCTGCTCCAGCAGGTGCGCGACGAGGCGCACCGATTCGCCAACGCTTATCACCGCAAGCTCCGGTCGAAGTCGATGGTCGACTCGATCCTCGACGAGGTGCCCGGAGTCGGCCCGAAGCGCAAGAGCGACCTCTTGAAGCGGTTCGGCTCGCTGAAGAAGATGAGGGAGGCCGCAGCCTCCGAGATCGCCGAGGTGGTCCCGAGGGCCGTGGCCGACGCACTGCACTCCGCCCTCCACGCCTGAACCGGTCTAGATTCGTCTGTACCGAGATGTGTGCATCAATAAACGCCCCGACCGGCGCCCCCCATGTCCTGATCGTCACCGGCATGTCCGGCGCGGGCCGCTCGTCGGCGGCGAAGATCCTCGAGGACCTCGACTACACGGTCATCGACAACCTCCCGCCGTCCCTGCTCGAGCTGGCCGTGCAGTCCCACGACATACCCGAGGAGCACAAGCACCTCGCTGTGGTGATCGACTCGAGGGGCGGGTTGCCGATCAATGAGCTTCGGCGCGCCCTCACCAGCCTGGAGCGGGAGGGCGTTTTGACCCGGATCGTCTTCCTCGACGCCGACCAGGACGTCATCGTGAGGCGGTTCGAGGAGAACCGGCGACCGCACCCGCTGGGCCAGGCGATCATCTCGGAGGCGATCCGGGCCGAACGCGACCTCCTCTCCGAGCTCAGGGAGATGGCTGACCTCGTGATCGACACGTCGCAGCTCAACATCCACGAGTTGCGGCAGAGGCTCACCTACCAGTTCAGCGAAGACGAGATGACCAGGCCCATGCGGGTCTCAGTCCGGTCGTTCGGCTTCAAGCACGGGACTCCCCGCGACATCGACCTCCTGTTCGACGTGCGCTTCACCCCCAACCCCCACTGGGTGCCTGAGCTGCGCGACCTGACGGGCACCGACGAGCGCGTGAGCGCCTACGTCCTCAACTCCGAGGGCGCCGCGGAGTTCGTTGACCGCGTCGACGACCTTCTCACCTTCCTCATCCCCCGATTCCAGTCGGAGGGGAAGTCGTATCTCTCGATCGGCGTGGGATGCACCGGCGGTCACCATCGATCGGTGGCCGTCGCTGAGGAGCTCGGGGAGCGGATCTCCCGCCATGACGTCCACGTTGTCGTCCGGCACCGAGACATCGACCGGTGAGACCGGAGACCGAGCCCGCCCTCGAGTCCCTGCTGCTCGACCCCCTCGGCCCGACGGTGGCCGCCATCGGGGGCGGGCACGGCCAGGCTGCGGCCCTTGAGGCGATCCAGGCTTACGCGTCCAAGATCTCGGCGTTGGTGTCGGTCGCGGACGACGGCGGCTCCTCGGGCCGCCTCACCGAGCTTGGCATCCCCCCGCCCGGCGACGCCCGGCGCTGTCTTCTCGCGCTCACCCCCGAGCCGACTTTGTGGTCGGAGTTGTTCGCGCACCGGTTCGAGGGCGGGGACATTCGGGGGCACTCGACGGGGAATCTGATCCTCGCCGCGCTGTCGGACATTCTCGGCGACTTCCAGTCGGCCGTCTCCGCCGCTGCGAGGATGCTGGGGAGCCTGGGGCGGGTGATCCCGGTGGCCGATCGGCCGGTGACTCTCACCGCGACCGTCGATGGGCGGAGCGTCACCGGTCAGGTGGCGGTGGCCGAAGCCGGGGGCCGCATCTCCCGTCTCGGCATCGACCCTCCCGACGCGGCCGCCGCCCAGCCCGCACTGGAGGCGGTGGCCGGCGCCGATCAGATCGTCATCGGCCCGGGCAGCCTCTACACGTCGGTCATCTCCGCTCTCATGGTCCAGATGCTGGCCCCGGCCGTCGCAGCGGCCACCGGGCAACGGGTCTTCGTCCTCAACCTGGTCACACAGGACGGCGAGACGCTCCGGATGACGGGCGCTGAGCACTTGGAGGCCCTCAGCGACCACGGCGGGGTGGAGGGCCCGGGAGTGGTGGTGGCCCACGACGGCCCGCTCGACGTTCCCGACGGGTATGACCCCGTCACCGTGAGCGTCGAGGAGGCATCGAAACTCGGCTGGCGCGTCGAGTACGCCGACGTCGCCGACGAGGGGGCGCGGTGGCCTGCGCACGACCCCCTCAAGTTGGGTCGTATCCTGGGTGAGCTGGCCGAGACAGGGGACGCATCGAGTTGAACAGGTACCTCATGATCGACGACGTCGACGTCGCCGGGTTGAGCGTCCTCGTCCGCTCCGACCTCAACGTCCCCCTCGCCGAAGGCGGCGTGGCCGACGACTTCCGGGTCCGCGCCGCGCTCCCCACCTTGGAGGCTCTGGCGGCGAGAGGGGCGAAAGTCGCCGTCTGCTCGCATCTGGGCCGCCCCGAGGGCACCGACCCGGCGCTCTCGCTGGCCCCGGTCGCCGCTCACATGGCCGCCCTCACCGACCTCGAGGTGGGTTTTCGGTCCGGGGGGCGGATCACCGTCCTCGAGAACACCCGCTATCACGCCGGGGAGACCTCGAACGACCCGCTGGTCAGCCGTGAGCTGGCGTCGGGCCGCGACCTGTTCGTGCAGGACGCCTTCGGGACGGTTCACCGGGCCCACGCTTCGACTGTGGGCGTCGCCGAGAGGCTGCGGTCAGTCGCCGGCCCCCTGCTTGACGCGGAGCTGAAGGCGTTGGGCCGGCTCGTCGGCGAGCCGGAGCGGCCCTACACGGTTGTCCTCGGCGGGGCGAAGGTGTCTGACAAGTTGGCGGTGATCAAGAACCTGCTCCCCAAGGTCGACCGAATGCTGATCGGCGGCGGCATGTGCTTCACGTTCCTGTTGGCGAAGGGCCTCAGTGTCGGCGACTCGCTCGTCCAGCGCGACATGGTCGCCGCTGTGAGAGATCTCCTGGACGGCCCCGACGGGCACAAGGTGACGCTCCCCTCGGACATCGCGTTCGGCGACCGCTTCGCCGAGGGCGCCGAGCGTCGCGTCGCGGCGGCCTCCAAGGCGGCCGACGGCGCCGTCGGGCTCGACATCGGCCCGGATACGGCGGCGGTCTTCGCTGAGCTGATCGACTCGTCCCGCAGCGTCTTCTGGAACGGCCCGATGGGGGTCTTCGAGTGGGAGCGGTTCCGGGACGGCACCGAGCGGGTGGCCCGCGCCGTGGCCTCCTGCGACGGCCTCACCGTCGTCGGGGGAGGCGACTCGGCGGCGGCCTTGCGGTTGCTCGGGTTGGAGGGCTCGGTGTCCCACCTCTCCACCGGGGGAGGGGCCTCCCTCGAGCTGCTGGAGGGCCGAGTTCTCCCTGGCGTCGAGGTTCTGGGAGACTGGGCGCCATGAGCGAGCGCACCCCCCTCATCGTCGGCAACTGGAAGCTCCACGCCAGTCACCTGGAGGCCATCCAGATGGTCCAGAAGCTCTCCTACCGCCTCGACCCCGACGACTACGACCGCGTCGAGGTCGTGGTCGCCCCGCCGTTCACCGCGCTGAGATCGGTTCAGCTCGTCATCGAGCAGGATCACATGAGGATCGGCCTGGGGGCGCAGAACGTCTTCTGGGAGGGCAGCGGCGCCTACACGGGCGAGGTGAGCGCCTCGATGCTGGCCAAGCTGGCGGTGAGGCATGTGATCGTGGGGCACTCCGAGCGCAGGCGCCACTTCGGGGAGACCGACAAGACGGTCCGCAAACGCGTGAAGGCGGTGTTGGCCGCGGAGATGCGGCCCATCGTCTGTGTGGGGGAGACCCTCGAGGAACGCGAGGCGGGGAAGGCGGAGGAGGTTGTCGTCGCCCAGGTGAGGGGGGCCCTCGCCGGGCTCGACCGGGATGCCGTGATGTCGTCGTCGATCGCCTACGAGCCGGTGTGGGCGATCGGGACCGGTCGGACCGCGCTTCCGGACGACGCCGCCCTCATTTGCGGCGCCGTCCGCGAGACCGTCCGCGATCTGACCGACGGCGAGGCCGCCGAGTCGGTGAGGGCCCTCTACGGCGGGTCGGTCAACGCAGGGAACATCAAGGACTTCATGGCCAAGCGAGACGTCGACGGGGCGCTGGTCGGCGGCGCCTCGCTCGACCCGGACAAGTTCGCCGCTATCGTGAGGTACCGGATGTGAGCCGCACGCTGATCCTTCTCCGCCACGGCCAGTCGATCTGGAACCTTGAGAACCTCTTCACGGGGTGGACCGACGTCGGGCTGACCCCGAAGGGCGTGGAGGAGGCCAAGGAGGCGGGCCGCCTGATGGCGGCCGAGGGGCTGAGGCCCGACGTCACGCACACCTCGGTGCTGCGCCGCGCCGTCGAGACCGCCGACCTGGCTCTCGAGACGGCAGGGTGGTCGGCCATGCCCACCCGGCGGCACTGGCGGCTGAACGAACGTCACTACGGCGGCCTGCAGGGCCTCAACAAGAAGGAGACCTCGGCCAAGTACGGCGCCGAGCAGGTGCATGTCTGGCGACGGTCCTACGACACCCGGCCGCCGGCTCTCGAGCCGGGCGACGAGCGCCACCCGTCCCGAGATCCCCTCTACTCCGCCCTGGCCCCCTCCGACCTCCCGGCAACCGAGTGCCTGGCCGACGTCGTCGCCCGGATCCTGCCCTACTGGGAGGGGGAGATCGTCCCCGACCTTGAGGAAGGCAAGCAGGTGCTGGTGGTCGCCCACGGGAACTCCCTGCGGGCTCTGGTCAAGGAGCTGGGCGGCATCAGCGAGGAGGACATCGTCGGGGTCAACATCCCGACCGGCGCCCCGCTCGTCTACGAGCTGGGCGAGGACATGAACGAGATCTCCAGCCGCTACCTCGGCGACGCCGAGGCGGCTCAGGCGGCGGCAGACGCGGTGGCGAAGCAGGCCGGGTAGGCCCCATGCCGTGTTATGATGTGAGGGCAGTTGACCGCCAAGCCGACACAACCTTGACATGAGTCTCGTCACAGCCATCTTCATCGTCGTCCACATCATCTTGTCGTTGGCGGTGATCGCCCTGGTTCTCCTGCACTCGGGCAAGGGCGGCGGGTTGTCCGATGTCTTCGGCGGCGGCATGTCGACGTCGAGCCTCACCGGCTCGACCGTCGTCGAGCGGAACCTGGACCGACTCACGGTGATCGTGGGGATCTTGTTCGGGATCAGCACCTTCGCTCTCACCTTCGCCCTGAGCTGACACGGCGATACAATCGCCGGCCTCCGTCGGAGTGGCGGAATTGGAAGACGCGCCAGACTAAGGATCTGGTGGGGTGTGAAACCCCGTGGAGGTTCGAGTCCTCTCTCCGACACGGCCCACAGGCCGCGCCGCCTACCGGCTCGCCGACTCGGGCGCGGGTCGGCCGGCGTCGTCGAACCCCGGGCCGAACGTGTCGCTCCACACGACGGTGGTGCGCAACCACACGGCCGTGCCGATGAGCAGGAGCGGGAAGACTCGGGCGACGACGGGGATGGTGGCCTCGGTCGCTCCGAGCCACCCGCCGACGAGAGCGCCCACGGGGAGGCTCCCCCAAGAGATGGCCCGGGTGGCCGTGATCACCGTCCCGAGCATCGACTCGTCCGCGTAATGCTGCCGGATGGCCACCATGGGGATGTTGACGACGGAGATGCCGATCATCCACCCGGCCTGGAGAGCGAAGGCCGCGGCGCCGTATGTGGTGAACATGACGCACAACATCAGGGTCCCGGCGATCCCCATGCCCACGGTCAACGTCCTGCCCAGCCCCAGCTTACGGGTGATGGCGGGCGCGGTGAGGGCGCCGATGAGCCCGCCGACCCCCAGGAAGCCGAGGAGCAGCCCGGTCTGAATCTTGTTCTCGACCTTGAACACGTCCTCGGCCAACGCGACGAACGTGGCCTCGACGAACCCGATCACGAAGTTCGGGATGGCGGCCGACAAGGTTGTGATCCGCAGGCGCGGCTCCCGCCAGATGTAGCGGACGCCGTTGACGACCTCCTTCAAGTAGGCCCCTCTCTCGACCTCGGGTTTCCGGTGGTGGGGGACGCGGCCCACCCAGTAGAGGCTGAGAGCCGAGACGACGAAGGTGGCGCCGTTGATGAAGAGACCCGCCCCGGGTCCGTCGAACATCGTGAAGGACACGCCGCCGGTGAGGACCCCGACGGAGAACATCGCCTGTTGGACCGCCGCCACGAACGAGTTGGCGTCCGCCAGGCGGCTCCGGTCGACCAGCGCCGGGATCACTGAGTACATCGCCCCGTCGAAGAGCGTCGTGAACGAGCCGATCAGGAAGGCGAACGCGAAGATGGCGGCGATGGTGATCTCGCCGACGGTGCCCGCCAGGTAGAAGAAGGCCGAGGCCCGGAGCAGGTCCGTGGCGATCATCACCGGGCGCAGATGCCAGCGGTCGAGAAGGGCTCCTCCGAGCAGGCCGACTATCACGGTGGGGAGGGTCTCGAGGGCATAGACCACGGAGAGGTCCAGGTTGGTGCCTTCACCCTTCAGCTCCTGGAGGTGCTGGATCAGGAACGGGAGCGTCACGAGGGCGATGTAGGTGCCGAACTGGCTGATTGTCTGACCGATCCAGAGCGCGAGGTAGCGAGGGCCGAGGGCGCGCATCGTCCTGATGAAGTGCATCGGCGTGCACGATACCCCGAGTGGCCGAGCGCCACGGCGATCTTGTGTCACGGGGATCTTGTGCCACGGAGATCTTGTGCTGGGGAGATCTTGTATGGTTGGCGCATCAATGCCCAAACCACATGAGATCCCTCAGATCGCCGGCGAGCTTCTGGACATGTCGCGGGACTACCTGCGGCAGAGGACCGTCGAGCCCGCCAAACGCCTCGGCAAGGTCGCGGGCAAGGGGATCGGCGGGGCGATGGTGATCTCGCTGGGGGCGTTCCTGCTCGCCTGGGGGCTCTACTACGGTTTGGTCCGCCTGTTCGCCGAGACCGTGGGCGACAGCCGATGGTGGGTGGTCTTGTCAAGGCTCATCACCGCTCTGGCGGCGGCGGGGGCGGCGGCTCTTCTCTTCTCGAGGATGCAGAGTGACGATCAGCCGGAATGACATAGAGGCGAAGGCCCAAGAGCTCTTCGGGGCGGTTGAGGAGACCCGGGAGTCCGCGAAGGACATGGCAGTCCTCGGGGCGGCGGCGGTGGCCCTGGTCGTGGTGATCGCCTTTGTGGTCGGCCGTCGCCGCGGGCGGCGCAACAAGACCGTCGTCGAGGTCTACAAGGTCTGAAGCGCCCAAGACGGCGCAAAGAGCCCCGGGGCGCCTACCTCCGCCGAGTCCGGCGGCGCCTCCGCTTCGGCGTCCTGACGATCTCGAGACGGGGGTTCGACGTCCTCCGGTGGTGGATGACGATCGCCGCGCCCGCAGGCGCCGCTTGGCTGTGGATCAGCCGTTTGCGGGGTTTGGTGCGCTGCAGGTAGGAGAGAGCGCAAAGGGCAAGACCGAAGTAGAGATTGCGACGGTCGCCCTCGCGGAGACCCTTCAGGGCCCGCTCCACCCCCAGCGCCCGCGCCGCCGACCCGTCCCTGATCCGGCGCCTCCGCTTGTCCGTGCGACTCGACATCTCTACCGTTGCCTCTCGCCCTCCAGCATATCGCGATATCGACAACAATGCAGAGCAAGAAAACCGTCAGGATCATCGTGTGGGTGGTTGTCATCGGGATGATCCTCGGCCTCCTCGTCTCAGCCCTCGCCGCCATCGCGGGATGACGCTCTCCGAGGGGGCGCCGGCTCTTCTCGTCGACCCCAAGGGCCGCCGCTACCTGCTCAAGCTGGAGGCCGGCAGGACGTTCCGGTGTCACCTGGGCGCCGTGCCCCACGACGAGCTGATCGGCGCCGAGGACGGGTCGTGGGTCGCCGCTTCGGGCGGCGCCGAGCTGCTCCTCATCCGCCCCCGGCTGGCCGACTTCATCCTCAAGATGAGACGAGCGGCTCAGATCGTGTACCCCAAGGACCTGGGGCCGATCCTGGTCTACGCGGACATCGGCCCGGGCATGACCGTGCTCGAAGGGGGGACCGGGTCGGGAGCGCTCACGCTCGGTCTGTCGCGCGCCGTCGGGCCCGCGGGCCGGGTCGTCAGCGTCGAGAGGCGGGAGGATCACCTGGCGCACGCCGCCAAGGCGATCAGCCGTTGGTACGGGGAGATCCCGGAGAACGTCGAGTTGCGTCTCGGGGACGCGGCCGAGGCCGTGGAGGCGCTGAGGCCGGAGCGCGTCGTCCTCGACATCCCCGAGCCCCGGGGTGTCATCGAAGCGGCCTCGGAGCATCAGCCCGGCGGGGGAGCGCTCTGCGCCTACCTGCCGACGGTCCCCCAAGTCCAGGCCGCCGCGGCCGCCGCCCGCGAGACAATGGCCTACGCCGAGATCGAGGTGAGGGAGTTCATGTTCAGGGATTGGAACGTCGAGGGGAGGTCGGTGCGGCCCGAGCACTCGATGGTCGGCCACACCGGCTTCTTGGTCTTCATGCGGAGGACGGAGAAGCGACGAGAGCCCGGGTCGGCCCCGTGACTCCCCCGGTGAGAGCGCGGCTCAAAGGCGCCCGCGGGTTTGCCGAAACCGGTTCGTATACTGAGTTGAGGCGCCGTCTCGGCGGCCGGCGCCATTGACCGGGAGACAGCCGTGGACGCGCGACGCAGAGATGATGAGGCGGATAGGCTCCGCCAAGTGGTGACGGCCCTCGAGGAAGAGGTGTCGTTCCTGCGCAAGCGCGCCCGGGAGGCCCCGGCAAGGCTCGAGGATCTGCAGAGCGAGTTGTACCGGGCCAGGCAGCGCCTCGACCGGGCCTCATCCCGGAACGACAAGCTCTCCCAGCTCTTGGAGGAGGCCCGCGACCAACTCGGGGTCCTCCGAGAGGAGGTGGAGAAGCTCACCGCCCCGCCGAACAACTTCGGCACGGTGCTCCAAGTCAACTCCGACGCGACGGTTGACATACTCACGAGCGGTCGCAAGCTCCGGGTGTCGGCCCAGCCCAGCGTCGAAGTGAAGAAGCTGGGAGTGGGCCAGGAGGTCCTGCTCAACGAGGCCTTCAACATCATCGACTTCCGTTTCTTCGAGGGGGCCGGCGCAGTCCTCAGGGTCAGGGAGACCCTCCCCGACGGCCGCGTCGTCCTGATCGCCCACGGCGACGAGGAGAGCGTGGCCGGGAGATCGGAGGAGACGGCGGAGACCTACCTCCGGGCCGGCGACTATGTGCGGCTCGACACCAAGACCAACCTCATACTCGAGAAGATGGAGCGCCCCGAGATGGAGGAGCTTGTCCTCGAGGAGATCCCGGACATCACCTACGAGGAGGTGGGCGGATTGGCCGACCAGATCGAGCAGATCCGGGACACGGTCGAGCTTCCCTACCTTCACGTCGACCTCTTCAAGGAGTATGAGCTGGAGCCCCCGAAGGGGATCCTGCTCTACGGCCCCCCCGGGTGCGGGAAGACCCTGATCGCCAAGGCGGTGGCCAACAGCTTGGCGAAGAAAGTCTCCGAGGGCGCCGGTCGCCCCGACGTCCGGTCCTACTTCCTCAACATCAAGGGGCCGGAGCTGCTCAACAAGTGGGTCGGCGAGACCGAGCGCCAGATCCGCCTCATCTTCCAGAGGGCCAAGGAGAAGTCCGACGAGGGTGTGCCGGTCATCGTGTTCTTCGACGAGATGGACTCGTTGTTCCGCACCCGGGGCACCGGCATCAGCTCCGACGTCGAGTCGACGATCGTGCCGCAGCTCCTCTCGGAGCTGGACGGCGTCGAGTCGCTGAAGAACGTGGTCGTCATCGGCGCGTCCAACCGCGAGGAGCTGATCGACCCCGCCATCCTCCGGCCGGGCCGGCTGGACGTGAAGATCAAGATCAACCGCCCGGACCCCGACGCCGCCCGAGAGATCTTCCGGATCTACCTGAGCGACGAGACCCCCGTCGACCGGGCCGAGCTCGGGGGCCGCGACAAGGCCGGCCACCTCGGCGCCATGATCGACGAGACCGTCGCGATGATGTACGGCGAGACGCCGGACAACCGGTTCCTCGAGGTCACCTACACATCCGGCGACCGGGAGGAGCTGTACTTCAAGGACTTCGCCTCCGGCGCCATGATCGAGAACATCGTCCAGAGGGCCAAGAAGGAGGCGATCAAGAGGCAGATCTCCGGCGGCGGCGCCGGGATCCGCCTCGACGACCTGAAGGCCGGGATCAAACAGGAGTTCAGCGAGCACGAGGACCTGCCCAACACGACCAACCCCGACGACTGGGCGCGGATCTCGGGCAAGAAGGGGGAGAGGATCGCCCATGTGAGGACCCTGTTCGGAGGCGACGAGGAGAGCCGGCTCATCGAGAAGGTCTCGGGCGGCCAATACCTCTGATGGCTCTCCACAAGGTGCTCGGCGCCGAGACCGAGTACGGGATCGTCGTCCGCGGCGACCCGGGCCTCAACCCCGCCGCGGCGTCGTCGCTGGTGGTCAACAGTTACCCGGGGGCGCGGGTCAAGGTGCAGTGGTCCTATGAGGAGGAGACTCCGGGGCGGGACGCCCGGGGGTTGGGCCACGGCGCCTACGGCCTGGTCGAGCCGGAGGGGGCCGTGGTCAACTCGGTCCTGGCCAACGGGGCCCGGCTGTATGTCGACCACGCTCACCCCGAGTACTCGTCGCCGGAGTCGCACGACCCGCTGGAGGCGGCGCTCTACGACAAGGCGGGCGAAAAGGTGATGCACGCCGCGGCTCAGGCGGCGACCGAGGCGTCGGGCCGCAAGGTGGCGCTCTACAAGAACAACTCCGACGGCAAGGGCAACTCCTACGGGGCGCACGAGAACTACCTGCTCTCCCGCGACACCGCATTCGGCGAGGTGATCCGCTACGCCACCACGTTCATGGTCACCCGTCAGATCTTCACCGGCGCCGGCAAAGTGGGTAGGGAGAACGACCGTCCCGAAGTCGACTTCCAGATCACCCAGCGCGCCGACTTCTTCGAGGAGGAGGTCGGTCTGGAGACGACGCTGAAACGACCCATCATCAACACCAGGGATGAGCCGCACGGCGACCCGTCGCGCTACCGCCGCCTCCATGTGATCATCGGCGACGCCAACCTCGCCGAGCCCCAGTGTTTCCTGAAGCTCGGGGCGACCGCCCTCATGTTGGCGGCCTTGGAGGACGGTGCCATCCCCGACCCCCTCGACCTCTCCGACCCCGTCGAGGCCTGTTGGCGGGTGAGCCACGACACCGCCTTGACCACGCCGATTGAGCTTGAGGGGGGCGGCGCGGCGACCGCCCTCGAGATCCAGGGGAGGTACCTGGAGTGGCTCGCCGATTATGCGGAGAAGGAGCTCGAGGGCCCCGTGTGGGAACGGGTCGTCGAGGAGTGGGCCCGGGTCCTCGACCTGTTGGGGTCGGACCCGATGAAGCTGGCGGGCACACTCGACTGGGTGGCCAAGAAGAGGCTGCTCGAGGGGCTCGTGGAGCGGGACGGCCTCGGGTGGGACCACCCCAAGCTGGCGGCCGTCGACCTCCAGTATCATGACGTCGACCCTTCACTCGGCCTCTACAACCGGTTGGCGGCGCGAGGCGCGATGAGGCGGCTGTTCACCGACGAGCGGATCGAGAAGGCGGTCACGTCCCCGCCGGAGCGCACGCGGGCCTTCTTCCGGGGCCGTTGCGTGTCGGCCTTCGCCGACTCGCTCGTGGCGGCCAACTGGGACTCGTTGGTCTTCGACGTGGGCGAGCCGCAGCTCAAACGGGTCCCTATGATGGAGCCTATGGCTGGGGACGCCGACCGAGTCGGCGAGCTGTTCAACGAGGCGGAGGACGCAGCCGACCTTCTTCGCCTACTGGAAGGATGAGCGATGTCAGACAGAGAGAGAGCGAAGTCGCGGCCCGAGGGACGCGCCGAGGACGAGGCCGAGGCCAAGGTCGAGGCCGAGGCCGACCTGGGCGCCCTCGACGACCTGCTGGACGAGATCGACGAGGTCTTGGAGGAAAACGCCGAGGAGTTCGTGAGGAACTACGTCCAGAAGGGCGGAGAGTGACCGAGCGCCCCATGGGGCCGCTGCCCTTGAGCGTCCCGGCGCCGGGCGCCAGCTTCACGGACTTGCTGGAGACGGTCGGCGCCGGGCCCGCCATCGCGGCGCCGGAGGGCGGCGCCGGCCTCACCGCGCCGGAGGGCGGCGCCGGCCTGACCGCGCCTGAGGCCACCACGGTCTTGGCGCTCCGTTACTCCGAGGGAGTGGTGATGGCCGGGGACCGACGGGCCACCGAAGGCAACCTTGTCGCGCATCGTCGCATCCGCAAGGTGTTCCCGGCCGACCGGCACTCGGCCGTCGCCATCGCCGGCGTCGCCGGGCTCGCCGCCGACATGGTGCGGCTGTTCCAGGTCGAGCTTGAGCATTACGAGAAGCTCGAGGGGCTGGGGTTGTCGCTGGAGGGGAAGGCCTCGTTCCTGGCGCGCTTGGTCAGGAGTCAACTGCCGATGGCGTTCCAGGGTCTCGTGGTCGTCCCTCTGTTCGCCGGGTACGACGAGAGAAGCTCGAAGGGCCGGGTGTACAGCTTCGACGTCGTCGGGGGCCGCTACGACGAGATCGAGTTCGGCGGCGCCGGGTCGGGATCGCGTCTGGCGAGGGCGTTCCTCAGGACGACATACCGCGAGGGCCTGTCCGCAGGCGAAGCCGCCGACTTGGCGGTCAGGGCGCTCGTCTCCGCGTCGGTGGAGGACACGGCCACGGGCGGCCCCGACCTCCGCAGGGGCATCCTCCCCAACGTTGTCCGGATCGACGTCGAGGGCGTCGCCGAGCTCGACGACGACGTGATCGGGCCGATCGCCGAGGCGGCCGTGGAGAACGTGCGATGAGGGGGGCGGGCCGGTGACAATCCCCTTCTACGTCGCGCCGGAGCAGCTCGTCCGGGACAAGGCGGAGTTCGCCAGGAAGGGGATCGCCCGGGGCCGCTCGATCATCGCCGCGGAGTTCGCCGACGGGGTGCTCCTGCTCGCCGAGAACCCCTCAACCGCCCTCCACAAGATCTCGGAGGTCTACGACCGCATCGCCTTCGCCGGGGTCGGCAGGTACAACGAGTTCGAGACGTTGCGTAAGGCGGGGATCCGCCAGGCCGACCTGATGGGTTACCTCTACTCCCGCGACGACGTCACCGCCATGGGCTTGGCCACGGCCTTCGCCCAGACCCTCGGCATGATCTTCACCCGCGATCCCAAGCCGTTCGAGGTGGAGCTGCTGATCGTGGAGATCTCCGAGGACGGCGCCGACCACAGGCTGTTCAGAGTCACCCACGACGGCACCCTGTTCGATGAGCGCAACTACGTCGCCATCGGCGGCAAGGCGGAGCAGCTCACCGACGCCTTGGGGGACCTGTGGGAGGAGGGGGCGAGCTTGGACGGCGCCTTCGCCGCCGGAGCCGAGGCTTTCCGACGGGCGGAGGGCAGGGAGTCGGAGGGTTGGGAGGCGGCGGTGCTGGAGCGGGCCGGGGCCAGGCGCTCGTTCCGCAGGCTCGACGTCGCGGGCCTCGCCGGCTGAGCGCCTGCGCGACCCGGACGCGACCCGGCGAAGATGGGCTCTCCCCGGCCGTAGAAGCGTATAGCCTGACAGTGTGGACAAGAGGATCTTCGGGCTCGAGAACGAGTACGGGGTCACCTGCACCCTGCGCGGCCAGCGGCGGCTCAGCCCCGACGAGGTCGCCCGCTACCTCTTCCGCCGCGTCGTCTCTTGGGGGCGCTCGTCAAACGTCTTCCTCGAGAACGGCGCCCGGCTCTACCTCGACGTCGGCTCACACCCCGAGTTCGCCACACCCGAGTGTGACGTCATCGAAGATGTGGTCGCCCACGACAAGGCGGGGGAGCGCATCCTCGAGGGGCTGGTCCGCGGCGCCGAGGAACGGCTCGGCGAGGAGGGGATCCGCGGCGAGATCTATGTGTTCAAGAACAACACCGACAGCGCGGGGAACTCCTATGGGTGTCACGAGAACTATCTGGTCAGCCGGCACAAGGACTTCCATCGGACCGTCGACGTCCTCATCCCCTTCCTGGTCACCCGTCAGATCTTCCTGGGCGCGGGCAAGCTGACCCAGACGCCGCGCGGCCCCGCCTACGCCATCGCCCAGAGAGCCGACCACATCTGGGAGGGCGTCTCCTCCGCCACCACGAGGTCGCGGCCGATCATCAACACCCGCGACGAGCCCCACGCCGACGCGGAGCGGTACCGGCGACTCCATGTGATCGCAGGCGACTCCAACATGAGCGAGTACGCCACCTTCGTGAAGGTGGGGACGATGGTCGCCCTCCTCCAGATGATCGAGCGCGACCTGGTCTTCAGGGATTTGAGCCTGGAGAACCCGATCAGGGCGATACGGGAGGTGGCCCACGACATGACCTGCACCCGGAAAGTCAAGTTGGCCAACGGCCGCGAGCTGAGCGCGCTGGATGTCCAGTGGGAGTTCTTGGACCGCGCCATGCGCTTCGCCCGCAGCCCCGGCTTCCCGCCTGAGGTACAGAGCGCCGTCGATCGTTGGGAGCATCTCCTCACCGGGCTGGAGAAGGACCCCATGAGTTTGGACCGGGAGGTCGACTGGGTAATGAAGTACCGGCTCTTGGAGCGGTACTCGGAGACGCGGGGCATACCGATGTCCGACCCGAAGATGTCGATGATCGGTCTCGCCTACCACGACGTGGATCGGGCCCGGGGGCTGTTCCACCTGCTTCAGGGCAGGGGGATGGCGGAGCGGGTCGTCTCCGACGAGAAGATCGACGAGGCCGCGGCGCGCCCGCCTCAGACGACCCGGGCCCGGCTCCGCGGTGCGTTCATCAAGGCCGCCAAGGCGAGCAATCGCGACTTCACCGTCGACTGGGTGCATCTCAAGTTGAACGACCAGGCACAGCGCACGGTCATGTGCAAAGACCCTTTCAAAGCCGAGGACGAGCGGGTGGACAAGTTGATAGCGAGCCTTTGAGATCCCCCGGCCCGAGCCGATCGAGATGAAGAGCGTCGTCGAGCGAGCGCTCAACCTGATCATCTACCTGCTGGAGACCCCGCGCCCAGTCACCGCCGAGGAGATCAGGTGGACGGTGGCCGGGTACGGGGACCAGACCGATGAGGCGTTCCACCGCATGTTCGAGAGAGACAAGATCGTCCTCAAGCGTCTCGGCGTCCCCCTCACCAGACAGGCCGTGGACGCCTGGGAAGTGGATTTCGGCTACAGGGTCGACCCCGACGAGTACGCGATCGCCGAGCCCGCCCTGACGGCGGAGGAGAGGGCGGCGCTCTCGCTGGCGGCCCGCATGGTGCGGCTCGGCGGGTCGCCCGCGGGGCTGGGCGCCCTGCTCAAGCTGGGCGGCATGGAGCGCAGTGTCGGGATCGAGCCGCTGGGCGCGGACCTCGGCCCCGAGGGCGGGGCCCTCGGCGCCCTGTTCGAGGCGATCGCGGGCCGTCGCGAGGTTTCGTTCAGCTACCGCGGCGCCCCGCGGTCGCTCAGCCCCTACGCGTTGGCCCATCGCAGGGGCCGTTGGTACGTCGCCGGGATGACGACCGACGGCGAGCGGGTCTACAGGGTTGATCGCATCAGAGAGCTCAGTGTCTCGGAGGCGGCGGCGATCCCCAAGCCCCCAGGCTTCGACGTCAAGGGCCTCATGGCCGCCCAGCCCTGGGAGACGGGCCCCGACCCGGCCGTCGAGGCGAAGATCCGCTTCGACGCCGACGTGGCGTGGTGGGCGGCGAGGACTCTGGGCTTGGAGGCCCCGGACGGCGAGCTGGAGGCGACGGTCCCGGTGTCGAACCGGGACGCCCTGGTCGGCTGGGCCTTGAGCTTCGGGGACTCGGCCGAGGTGCTCGAGCCCGCCGACCTCCGCGATGAGATCGTGCGCCGGGCCCGGGCGGCGATGGGCGACGCGTCATGACCAGCGCCCGGACCGTGTCCCGCCTCTCCCGCATCCTCGCCCTCATCCCGTATCTGCTCGAAGGCGGGCCGGTCGACGTCGAGGAGATCATCGACCGCTTCGGGTACACGCGAGAGCAGCTCGCTCGCGACTTGGAGACGGTGCCCATGTGCGGCCTTCCCGGGTACGGCCCGGGGGACCTGATGGAGGCCTACATCGACGACGACCGAGTGAGTATCGACGCCGCCGACTACTTCACCAGGGCCCCCCGTCTCACACCGGCGGAGACTCTCGGCCTGCTCGCGGCAGGTTTGGCTGCGATCGGCATGGGGGAGTCGTCGCCGGCGTTGGAGTCGGCCGTGCGCAAGCTGACCGAGGCGGCGGTCCCGGAGGCGGCGGGCGCAGTGACTGTCGACATCCATGAGACGGACAACGTGGCGGCCCTGAGGGAGGCGGCGGCCGACGGGCGAGTCGTCAAGATCACCTACCGGTCGGTCGGCAAGGAGGAGACCACGATCCGCGACGTGGAGCCCTGGCATGTGTTCGCGACGCTCGGGTGCTGGTATGTGACCGGCCATTGCAGGCTTGTCGACGGCGAGCGGACGTTCCGGGTCGACCGGATCAAGGAGTTCCGGGCCCTCGAGGATCGGTTCGAGCGCCCGGAGAGCCCGCCTGAGCCAGGCGTCGGCTACACGGCGTCCGACGACGACGTCGTGTGTGTCATCGACCTCCTCCGGCGCGCCCTGTGGGTGCTCGAGTACTACCCGGTGCGCGTCATCAGCGAGTCGCCTGGCTGCGTTCGCATCGAGTTCTCGGCGCCCGACCCCGAGATGGGCGCCCGGCTCCTTCTCAGGCTCGGCGATACGGCCCGTCTGGTGGAGGGCGCAGAGGTGTCGGAGAGGGTGCGCTCGCTCGGCCGCAGCCTCCTTCAGCGATACCAATAGGGCCTTCGGGCCCAGATCGCGGCCTTCAGTCGTTCTCCGCTTCTGCCGATCAGAAGTGCGGAACGGCAGAACGGGGACGAGAGATGACCACCATCAAGACGACGTGCGACTGGTGCGGCGACATCCACCTGACGCCTGACGAGGTGGCCCTTGAGCTTCGTCCCGGTGGACGTGAAGGCGACTACTGGTTCAGGTGCCCGGCGTGCGCTTCCCCGCAAAGGCGCCCGGCGAACTCGCGCGTGGTGAACGTCCTGCTCGCCACCGGTGTCCGCTTCGAGGTCATCAACCCCGACCCGATCACCGAGAGAGAGATCCAGGCGTTCGCCTTCGCCTTGGAGATTGAGGACGACCCGCTCCGCCTGCTGGCCGGCTGACCGGCACCACAACCCACCCCCCGCGATGCGTGTGCAGTATTGCGGCTCTCGTCCGGGTTTCTGCACACGCTCAGCGATGCGTGTGCAGTAGTGCGGCTCTCGTCCGGGTTTCTGCACACGCTCAGCGATGCGTGTGCAGTATTGCGGCTCTCGTCTGGGTTTCTGCACACGCTCAGGCCTGTCCCCCGGACGGGGGCGGCGGGTTTAGCATTAGGCGCCCATGCTTCAGGGCGGAGAGATCCTCATCATCGCGCTCCTGGCCCTCGTGGTGCTGGGCCCGAAGCGCCTGCCCGAGTACTTCCGCAAGGCGGGTGAGTGGGCGGCCGAGCTACGGAAGGCCGCCCGGGAGATCACCCAAGGCCTGGAGGCCGAGGTCGCCGACCTCAAGGCCGTGGGCGAGGATCTCAAGGCGCCCGTTGACGAGTTGCGGGGGTCGCTGAAGGAGATCGGCGCCACAGCGGCCGAAGCGAGTCGCTACGAGTGGACAGGACCCAAACCCGTCTCAGGACCGACGCCGGAGGACGCCATGGCCGACCTGGAGAGGATCGAAGCCGTCGACCCTCCCGAAGCCGCCGACGCTCCCGAAGCCGCCGACGCTCCCAAGTCCGCCGCTGAGGCAGCCGAAGAGACCGAGGTCGTCGACGCTCCCCAGGAGAACGACGGCGACGAGGGCGCGGGCGGGGAGGCGCGTTGACCGACCGAGAGTCGATTCTCGGCCACCTCGAGGAGTTGCGCAGACGAATCTTCAAGTCGCTCATCGCGATCGTCGTGGGCGGGATCGTCGCTCTCGTCTTCGCGGACGCGCTCAGAGGTTTCCTCGAGGCGCCGTTCCGCGAGGCCTCCCCGGGTTCGTCGCTTCAGACCCTGGCCGCCACCGAGCAGTGGGGCGTCCTCATGAGGATCGGGCTGTTCGGAGGGGTGATCCTGGCCAGCCCGGTGGTCCTCTATCAGCTCTGGGCCTTCATCGTCCCGGCCCTGACCCGACGGGAGCGCAGGTGGGCGATCCCCATCGTCGCCGCGCTTGTCGTGTTGTTCGTCGGCGGCGTCCTTTTCGGGTATTGGGCGGCGCCGAGAGGGCTCGGGTTCCTGCTCGGGATCATGGACGACGTGGAGGCCAACCTGAGGCTCGGCGACTACTACTCGTTCATGCTCCGCTTCCTCCTCGCCTTCGGGGCGGCGTTCCTCTACCCGGTGTTCCTCTTCGCCGCGGCGGCCGCAGGCGTGGTCTCCTCCGAGCAGTTGGCGAGGCACAGGCGCTGGGCCTTCCTCGCCGTCGTCATCGCCGCCGCGTTGATCACCCCGACCGGGGACGCCGCCAACCTGCTCATCCTCTCCATCCCCCTCTACCTCATGTATGAGATCACCTACTGGCTCGTCCGCCTGGTCCTGGGCAAGTGAGCGACCGGCTCACCCGCTTCTGGGACGGGGTCGGCTTCGAGCCCGACGACTACCAGGTGGAGGCGGCCGAGGCCGTGCGAGACGGCGCCTCGGTTGTTGTCACCGCCCCGACCGGGGCGGGCAAGACCCTCATCGCCGAGGCGGCCATCCACCTCGCGTTGGAGGAGGGGAGGCGAGCCTTCTACACGACGCCGATCAAAGCCCTCTCCAACCAGAAACACGCCGACCTGGCCCGTCAACACGGCGAGGAGCGGGTGGGCCTCCTCACCGGGGACAACGTCGTCCGCCCGGACGCACCTGTGATCGTGGCGACCCTCGAGGTCCTGCGGAACATGATCTACGCGGATCCGAGCCGGTTGTCGGGCGTCTCCGTCGTCATCTTGGACGAGGCCCACTACCTGCAGGACCTGAGCCGGGGCGCCGGTTGGGAGGAGGTGATCATCCACTGCCCCGAACACATCCGTCTCGTGTGCCTGTCGGCGACGATCTCCAACAACACCCAGTTCGCCGACTGGGTGCGGTCGCGGCGCGGCGACACGAGGCTGGTGGCCAGCGACGAGCGCCCGGCGCCGCTCGAGTCGCTCTACATGATCAAAGACAAGATGGGCGACCGCGACGCGCACCTGCTCCCCACCTTCGTGGCCCGAGACGGGAGACGGCGCCCCAACCCGAGGATCAAGCACATGCTCGGGTTGGAGAGGGGGGGGCGGAGAAGGTTCAGGGCCCCCAGCCGGGTCGAGGTCGTGGAGACCCTCGCCCGGGAGTCCATGCTCCCCGCCATCTACTTCATCTTCTCCCGAGCCGGTTGCGACGCCGCCGCCCGCCGCCTGGTCGAGGCCGGAGCCCGCCTCGCCCGCAGCGAGGACCGAGCGGTCATCGCCGAGGTCGCCGAGGCGAGGACCTCCCACCTGAGCGACGGAGACCTCGCGGTGCTCGGCTACGAGAGCTGGATGGCCGGGCTCTGTTCCGGGGTGGCGTCGCACCACGCCGGGTTGGCCCCGGCCTTCAAGGAGACGGTCGAGGAGCTGTTCGCCATGGGCCTCATCAAGGTCGTCTTCGCCACGGAGACCCTCGCCCTCGGGATCAACATGCCAGCGAGGTCGGTGGTGCTCGAGAGCCTGTCGAAGTTCAACGGCGAGACTCACGCCGCGCTGCGCCCGGGCGACTACACCCAACTCACCGGTCGCGCCGGGAGGCGCGGGATTGACGACGAGGGGTTCGGCGTCGTGCTGCACTCGCCCTTCGTCCCCTTCAGCCAGGTGACCGAGATCGCCTCGGCGGGGTCGCACGAGCTGCGCTCCGGCTTCCGCCCAACGTACAACATGACGGCGAACCTCATCGCCAACTACTCCCACGACGAGGCGAGGACGCTTCTTCGAGCTTCGTTCGCGGCGTATCAGCGGAAAGACGAGGACGCGAGCGCCGTCTCCGCGATGGACGCCCTTGAGCGCGAGCTGGCCAGAGATGAGAAGCTGGCCGAGTGCGAGCTGGGGAGCGTTGCGGGGTACCTGGCCGAGATCGAGGCGATCGAGGCCCGGGACCCCCGGCGCGCCGCCGAGGCGCCGCTCGCCGTCGGAGCCGTCATCGACGTGGTCGGCGGCGCCCGCGACGGCCGTTACGCCGTCCTCAAGAAGCTGGCGCCCAAGAACGGCGCCGCCCGCTATCTCGTCCTCTCCACGTCGGGAAGGGTCTCCACGCTCGGGCACAGGCAGATGCGCGGGGACAGCCGGGTCTCGGGCGAGATCGAGCTTCCCGTCCCGTTCAGGCCCCGGGATCGACGATTCACCCAAGAGGCCCTACGCAGGTTGCGGAAGGCCCCAACGGAAGCCGATCCTCGGTCGCCTCCCGCCCGAGTCAGCCACCCCGTGGCGGCATGCCCCGACGCCGCTCGTCATGTGGAGGCCCTGCGCCGCGCCGCCCGCGCCGGACGGCGCCTTGAGCGGCGCCAAGCCCAGCGGCCCGGCGCCGGGCGCGGCCTCATCGAGGAGCTTGAGTCGATACGCCGACTCCTTGAAGGCCTCGACTACGTCTCGGGGTGGTCGCTCACCGCCCGAGGCGAGAGGTTGCGGCGAATCCACAACGAGACCGACCTCCTGCTGGCCGAGTCGGTTGAGCGCGGCTTCCTCTACGGGCTGGCGCCCCCGGAGTTGGCGGCGCTTGTCTCTGTCTTCGTGTACGAGCCTCGCACCGACGAGGCCTCGCCGCCCGAGTGGCCGACCCCCGAGCTCGACCGTCGTTGGCGACGGATCGAGTCTTTCTGGAAGGAGCTGACCGAGAGCGAGAAGCGGCTCCGGCTGAGGCCCACGCGGCGGCCGGACCCCGGCTTCGGCCCGCTCACGCTCAAGTGGGCGAGCGGCGCGGCGTTCGACGACCTGCCGACCGGCGCTATGGCGCCAGGCGACTTCGTGAGGGTGTCTCGCCAACTCGCCGACCTGTTGCGTCAGTTGAGAGACGGCGTGCGGGAGCTGAAGGGCGACGCAACCGACGCGCTCAAACGCGTTGACCGGGGTGTGGTCGCGGCTCAGGGGGCGCCCTGAGCTCGTCAAGGTGGTTCGTGGTGCTCAACCCGGCGGCGGGGCCGAGGCCGACGAGTCCCGACGAGGTCAAGGCCGCCTTGGACGCGGCATACGTCGAACACGACCTCATCGCGCCCGGCTCGGCCGAAGAGGCCGCAGCCGCGATCCGCGAAGCGGCCGGCCGGGGCTGCGCCCGCTTCGCGGTGGCCGGCGGCGACGGGACGCTGAACCTGGCCGCCAACACCCTGCTGAGCCTCGACCTCGACGAGAAGCCCGTGCTCGGCGCCCTCCCGACCGGGACCGGGTGCGATCTCCTCCGCACGTTCGGGCTACCGCAAGACCTGGGTCCGGCGGCGCGTCACCTCGCCACGGACGACGCCTACGACATCGACGCGGCCGCGCTGGAAGGCGACTGGGGCACCCGCTGGTTCCTCAACGCGGCCCAGGCGGGCGTCGGCGCCGCAGCGGTGGGCGCGGCCGCCAGGCTTCCCCGGAGGATGGGCGTGACCCGTTACCCGGCGGCGTTCTGCGCCAAGCTCCCCAGGTTCGCGAGGGCCCAGGTCACGGTCACAACCGAGCGCGGCGCCCGCGAGTCGGAGGCTCTGGCTGTGATCATGGCGAACGGCCAGTTCTTCGCGGGCGGGTGGAACGTGGCGCCCAGGGCGACCCTGATCGACGGGCGGATCGACATCCAGGTCGTCAACGCGGCCAAGACCCGGGCGCCCGCTCTCGTCCCCAAGCTGATCAAAGGGGCCCACCTTCAAGACCCGGCGGTGAGGAGGCTCACGGCGAGCGAGTTCGCCATCGAGACGACCCCGGCGTGGCCTGTTGAGGCGGACGGCGACCTGGTGGGGAGCACCCCCGTCTCCGGCCGGGTCATCCCCGCGGCAATACGTCTCAGTATCTGACCCGGGTCGGGTATGCTCCCGCGCTCGGTGGGAGGGACCTGCTCAAGATGGCAAAGAAGAAACCAAGAAAACCGAAACAAGAGCGCGCCGGCAGAGCCGTCGACTCGGTCGACGGGGCCCGGCCCGGCGACGAGGAAGGACTCGGCAAGGCTGCGGGCGACGACTCCGAGGGGGAGGGATCGGCCTCCCAGGGCCATGACGACGAGACGGCGGAGGCTCTCGAGGAGCTGGAGAGCCAAGAGCTTCAGCTTCTTGAGGACGAGGTCAACGAGGCGTTGCTGGTCGACGAGGTCGAGGAGCTGCGGGCGATGCGCCGCGAGGAGCTGACGATGAACGTCGACGCCCAGAGCCAGAAGGAGGACGAGTTCGTCTGCCGCTCGTGTTTCATGGTCAAGCGGATCTCCCAGTTGGCCAAGAAGCGGAATGTGATCTGTCGGGACTGTGTCGCCTGAACAGGTCACCGTCGTGGTGCCCACCTACAACGAGCGTGAGAACCTGACGTCCGTCGTCGAGGCGGTCACCGCCCACTCCTACTCCCTGTTGGTGGTCGACGACGGCTCGCCCGACGGCACCGGGCGCCTCGCCGACGAGATCAGCGCAGCCAACCCCGCGGTGACGGTCTTGCATCGCGAGTCGAAGAAGGGGCTGGGCCGCGCCTATGCGGCCGCGTTCGACCTCCTGCTCGCTTCCGACGCCTCGGTGATCGTTGAGATGGACGCCGACTTCTCTCACGACCCGGCCGATCTCCCCAGGCTCGTGGAGGCGATCGGCGCAGGGGCCGACCTCGCCATCGGCTCGCGTTACGTGCCCGGAGGGTCGACGCCCGACTGGCCGCTCCTGAGGCGGCTCATCTCGAGGGGAGGCAACTTCTACGCGCGGGTGATGCTGGCGATCCCGGTGCGCGACGCCACAGCCGGGTTCAGGGCCTTCAGGAGCGAGGCCCTCGCCCGGCTTCCCTACGGCGGCGCCGAAGCCTCCGGCTACGGGTTCCAAGTGGAGATGGCCTGGCGCGCCCACGAGGCCGGCTTGAAGATCGCGGAGGTGCCGATCGCCTTCCGCGACAGGGCCAGGGGCAAGTCGAAGATGGGACCGCCCATCGTCATCGAGGCGATGAGGCTCGTCACCGCGTGGGGCGTGGCGCGGCTCTGGGCCAAGGCGAGAAAGGCTCGCGGTGAGGGTTGAGGCGCGGGAGGCCGAACGCCGAGACGTCGCGGTTATGGAGGCGATGTACTCCGGGCTCGAGCGCGAGATGGCCGGCCTCCACGCGATGTGGCCCATCGCCGACGGGCTGGAGGCGCCTGCGGCGACGTCGTTGCTCGCCGCAATCGACGACCCCGATGCGGTGGCCCTCGTCGGGACGATCGACGAGGTCCCCTTCGGCTTCCTCCTGGCCCGGGTGGAGGAGACTCTCGCTCAGGGCGGCGGCGAGCAGGTCGGCTCGATCAGGATCATCTACGTCGACCGCGCCGCCCGGGAGGTCGCCGTCGGCGAGGCGATGCTCGGCGCCGCCTTGGAGCTTCTCCGCGAGCGCGGGATCTCGAAGTTCGACGCTCATGTGCTCCCCGGTCACAGACTCGCCAAGAACTTCTTCGAGTCGGGCGGGTTCAGCGCCCGCTCGATCATTATGTTCCGCGATGACGAGCGGGGTTGAGCGTCCGGTCGTGGGACCTGTTAGAAAACGGGATGATGAGCTCTGAGTCGATCCCCCTCCTGCAGACCCTGATCCGCAACAAGTGCGTCAACGACGGCGCCGTGGACAGCGGTCACGAGCACAGGTCGGTGGCGACGCTGCTCGACTGGTTCGGGGTCCCCGGCGAGATCTTCGAGCCTGCGCCGGGCAGGCAGTCGTTGATCTACCGGGTCGAGGGCGAAGACCCCGACGCTCCGGTCTTGGCGCTGGCGCCGCACATCGACGTCGTGCCCGTTGATCCCGCCGGGTGGTCCCACGACCCTTTCGGCGCTGAGATCAAAGACGGTTGGATCTACGGGCGGGGGGCCCTCGACATGCTCAACGTGACCGCGGCGATGGCGGTCGCGGCCAAGCCCTACATCACCGGGCGGCTGCGGCCGCGCGGCGACCTGGTCTTCATAGCCGCGGCCGATGAGGAGGCGGGCGGCGTCTACGGCGCCGGGGCCTTGGTCGACCGACGATGGGACCTGGTGGGAGCGGACTACCTCTTGACCGAGGTCGCCTACCCGGCGCTCGCCTTCGCGTCCGAGCCGATCGTGCCGGTGTCGGTCGGCGAGAAGGGGGCGTTCTGGTCGGTGCTCACCGCCACGGGCTCCCCCGGGCACGGGTCCTCCCCCTACGGCGCCGACAACGCGCTTCAGAAGATGGTCAAGGCCCTGGCGGGCCTTTTCGAGACGGCGATGCCCGTCGACATCAGCGAGGACTGGAAGGACTTCGTGTCGGCATTGGCGCTGGAGGACGACCTGAAGGAGGCTCTGACCGACCCCGATCGGGTCGACGACGCCATCGACGACCTCGCCCTGATCGACCCGCTGTTCGCCCGGTACGTGCACGCCGTCACCCATCTGACCGTCTCCCCCAACGTCCTGCACGCGGGCATGAAGTCGAACATGATCGCCGACGCGGCAACGGCCTCGGTCGACATACGGGCCCTTCCCGGCATGGACCGCGCCTTCATCGACTCTCATCTGCTCAAGGCGATGGGGAGCGCCAGAGACGACGTCGAGGTCACGCCGCAACTCGACATGGAGTCCTCGGTCAGCCCCACCGACAACCCGTTGTGGGAGGCCGTCGCCGACAGCGTGGAGGAGCTGGAGGGGCACCGGAACCTGCTTCCCACGCTTCAGAACGTGTCCACCGACGCCCGCTTCTGGCGGCACAAGGGCACGGTCGCCTACGGCGTCGGCCTGTTCGACGATCGGATGACCTTCTCCGAGATGCTCGCCCTGTTCCACGGGCACAACGAGCGCGTGTCGGTGGAGTCGGTGGTGCGGACCACCATGTTGTACGAAGAGATCCTCTCCCGGTTCAACGCCCCTTGACCGACGTCGTCTGCGACTTGGACGGGGTCCTCTTCAGGGGCGGGTCGCCGATCCCGGGGGCGCCGCAAGCCTTGAGGCGGTTGATCGCCTCGGGCGCCCGAGTCGTCTACGCGACCAACAACTCGACGCGCTCGGGGTCGCGGGCAGCGGCGAACATCACCGACATCACCGGCGTCCCGGCGGAGGCTTCTCAGGTGGTGACGTCGGCCCAGGCGGCGGCGTCGGTGTTGACTCGGGGCGACTGGCCGACGCTTCCCGTCGGGGAGGAGGGGATCGTCTCCGCCATCGAGGCGGCGGGCGGCGCGATCACCCGCCGCCCGAGCGAGGCGGCGTCGGTCGTTGTCGGCTTGGACCGGTCCCTCAGCTACGAGGCGATAGCCCGCGCCGCCGACGCGGTGCGGGGCGGGGCGCGGTTCGTGGTCACCAACACCGACCCGACCTTCCCGACCCCCGCCGGGTTGGCGCCGGGGGCGGGGGCAGTCGCCGCGGCCATAGCCGTCGCTGCGGGCAGGCAGCCCGAGGTGGCGGGCAAACCACACCCCCCGATGCGGAAGTTGCTCCGGGCGATGGGCGTGACGTCGCCGTGGGTGATCGGCGACCGGCTCGACACCGATGTCGCCCTCGCCGACAGCGAGGAGGGATGGGCGTCCATCCTCGTGCTCACCGGCGTCGCCTCCCGAGAGGAAGGCGAGGGGAAAGCGGACCGCGTGGTCGACGACTTCGCCGCGGCGGTCGATGTCGCGCTCGGGGACGCGACGCGGGCATAATCGGCAGGCATGGACCTCACCGAGCCCCGAATCGCCGAGCTGGAGGCCGCCCTGAAGCGGATGGAGGGCCTCGACCCCGCCCAACTCCCCGAGCCGGCCGCAGAGCTAGCCGACCTCCTGGGGCGGATACTCGACGAGCTGGAGTCGACCTGAGGTTCGCGCTCGAGGTGAGGCCGGGGCGGCGGGCCGCGATCGAGTTCGGCGAGCGCTTGGCCGCCCACATCGAGCGGTCCGGCGGCTCGGTCGTCGCCGACCCGTCGGAGAAGCCGGATATGGTCGTGGCCGTGGGGGGCGACGGGACGATGTTGGCCGCCGTACGGAGAGCCGTCGGTTGGGGCGCCCCGGTCCTCGGCTTCAACCTGGGCACGCTCGGATTCCTGGCGGGGGCGGAGCCCGCCGACATGGCGGCGGTCGCGGATCGGTTGATGGCCGGGGACTACGAGATCGAGGAGCGGACGACGGTGTCCGCCTCGGTGGGCGACGCGACGGGGGTCGGGGTGAACGACGTGGTCGTGGAGAAGATCGACAGCACCCGGCTCGTGGCCCTCGATGTGGCGATCGACGGCGAGCCCTTCGCGAGTTACCGCGCCGACGGGTTGCTGGTGGCGACGCCCACCGGGTCGACCGCCTACTCCTTCTCCGCGGGCGGGCCTCTTGTGGATCCCCGCGTCGACGCCCTGGTGATGACCCCCATCGCCTCTCACTCGCTCTTTGATCGGCCGTTGGCCCTGCCGTCGACTTCGACGATCCGGGTCACGGTGACCCGCGACCGGCTCGTGAAAGTGAACGTCGACAAGTGCGAGCTCGGTGAGCTGGGCGAGGGCGAGAGCGCGGAGATCAAGCGAGGCGATCGGCCGGCCCGGTTCGTGAGCTTGGCGCCACACCCGTTTCCCGGGGTGGTCAGGGACAAGTTCGGCCTGCAGGGCGAAGGTCGCCGATGCTCCGCTACCTGAGGGTGCGCAATCTCGGCGTGCTGGCCGAGGCCGTGATCGAGCCCTCCGCCGCCTTGACGGTGATCACCGGCGAGACGGGAGCGGGCAAGACCCTGCTTCTGGGCGGTCTTCGCCTTCTTCGCGGCGAGAAGGCCAACCCCGCTCATGTCGGGCCGTCGGCGGACCGGGCCGAGGCCGAGGGGCTCTTCGACGACGACGGCGAGATCGCGGCGAGCAGGGTCGTGCCGGGCAGCGGCAAGAGCCGGGCCCACATCGACGGCGCGCTTGTGAGCGCCGCCGCCCTCGGCGAGACGGTCGGGCGCCTCGTCGAGGTCGTCGGCCAACACGATCAGCTTCGATTGACGAAGTCGTCGGAGGTCCTTCGGTTGGTTGACGGGGCCATGGGCGCGGACTCGACCGCCAAGGCGACCTACGCGGATGCCTGGAGGGCGTTGACCTCGGCCCTGGAGCGGCGGGCCGGCCTCGGCGGCGACGAGGCTGCCCTGCGACGCGAGCTCGACCTGGCTCGGTTCCAGGCCGCCGAGATAGAGGGCGCCGAGATCGCCGAAGGCGACGATCGTGAGCTGGAGGCGCAGGCGGTTTCGCTGCGAAACGTCGAGGCGACGAGGGAGCACCTTGCCGGGGCGTTGCGGGCCCTCGACCGGGCGGTCGAAGACGCGGGGGAGGCGACGACGGCGTCCCGTAAGGCCGCCGAGCTCGACCCGTCCGCCGACGGCTTGGCCGCCGCCGCCGAGAACGCGCTGGCTCACGTCTCGGAGCTGCGGTCGGATGTGCGCTCGGCCGCGGAGGGGCTGGAGGCCGACCCTCGTAGGCTCGAGGAGGTCGAGCGCAAGTTGACGGCGATCGGGGAGTTGAAGCGGAAGTACGGGCGATCGGTCTCCGACGTCTTGTCGTTCGGGAGAGCCGCCCGCGCCCGGTCGGAGGAGCTGGCGGCGCGCCTCGAAGGCGCCGCCGAGGCGGAAGCGGAGCTTTCTGCGGCGCAGGCGAAGGTCGGGCGGGAGGCCTCAGCGCTGTCATCGGCCCGCCGCGAGGCGGCCAAGGCCCTCGTCGTCGAGGCGACGACCCACCTGAGGGACCTCGCCCTGAGCGGGGCGGTCGTCGGCATCGGCCTCGAGCCCGCTCGCCCCGGGCCGGCGGGCGCCGACCGGGCGACCATCGGGTTCAGCTCCAGCCCCGACATCAAGCCGAGGCCGTTGGGCGACGGCGCCTCGGGCGGGGAGTTGTCCCGGTTGGTGCTGGCGATCCGTCTCGCGACCAGGGCCCCGGGCGCGGCCACCCTCGTCTTCGACGAGGTCGACACCGGGATCGGCGGCGCCACGGCGCTGGCCATGGGGGAGAAGCTGGCGGCCCTGTCTGGGGCCGTGCAGGTCTTGTGCGTCACCCACCTCCCTCAGGTGGCGGCTCAGGCCGACGCTCACTACGTCATCGAGCGCGACGGCGGCGCGGCACGCGTCCGGCGGGTCGCCGGGGCCGACAGGGTCCGTGAGATCTCCCGGATGATGGCCGGGCGGCCCGACAGCGACAGGGCGAAGATGGCGGCTGAGGAGTTGCTGGGCCGGGCCGCCGACTGACCGGCGCGGGGAGGGTCGGCGGGCCGCGCTACTGTGGCGGCCCGTCATGGACGGGCTTCTTCCAACCCCCGAATTCGCCTCCCCCGAGACCCCCGGGCCCGCGCCCGCCGAGACCAGGCACATCTTCGTCACCGGCGGTGTCGTGTCGAGCTTGGGCAAGGGGATCTGTGCCTCGTCGTTGGGCCGGCTCCTCAAGGCGAGGGGGCTGAAGGTGGTCAACCAGAAACTCGACCCCTACATCAACGTCGACCCGGGGACTATGAACCCCTTCCAACACGGGGAGGTGTTCGTCACCGACGACGGCGGCGAGACCGACCTCGACCTCGGGCACTACGAGCGGTTCACCGGCGAGAACCTGAAGCGCGGCTCAAACGTCACCTCAGGCTCCGTCTACCTCTCCGTCATCCGCAAAGAGCGCAGAGGCGACTACCTGGGCGACACGGTCCAGGTGATCCCGCACATCACCAACGAGATCAAAGAGCGGATCAGGAGGGTGGCCTCCCGGGACGTCGATGTGGTCATCACCGAGGTCGGGGGGACCGTGGGCGACATCGAGAGCCTGCCGTTCCTCGAGGCGATACGCCAGTACGGGAACGAGGTGGGGCGGGCCGCCGCGATGTACATCCACGTCACCTTGGTCCCCTACATCGCCGCGTCGGAGGAGCTGAAGACCAAGCCGACCCAACACTCGGTGGCCGAGCTCCGCAGCAAGGGGATCGGGCCGGACGTGATCATCGTCCGCTCCGACCGGGACATCGACGACCCCGTCAAGAAGAAGATCAGCCTCTTCTGCGATGTCGAGCCGCGAGCGGTCATCGCCGCTCGAGACGCCAGGGACATCTACGAGGTCCCGCTGCTCCTCAACGAGGGCGGGCTCGACGCCGTGGTGTGCGATCGGCTCGGGCTGGTCACCGGGCCGCCCAGCCTCGGCGCTTGGAGGGCAATGGTCGACAAGGCGCTGTCCGCCGCCGATGAGGTGACGATCGGGATCGTGGGCAAGTACGTCGAGCTGCCCGACGCCTACCTCTCCGTCGCAGAGGCTCTTCGCCACGGCGCGGCGGCTCACGGCCTGAAGCTCGACGCCCGTTGGATCCCGAGCGACCAGGTCACGGGTCTCCTGGCGGTCTCGCACATGGAGGGCCTCGACGGGGTGGTGATCCCGGGCGGGTTCGGGCACCGGGGCGTGGAAGGGAAGATCCAGGCGATCAGGTTCGCGCGGGAGAGCGGCCTGCCGCTTCTCGGCCTCTGCCTCGGCCTGCAGTGCGCCGTCATTGAGATCGCCCGCGACGAGCTGGGTCTCGCAGGCGCCAACAGCACCGAGTTCGACCCGACCACCCCCCACCCGGTGATCGACCTGATGTCGGGTCAGGAGGACGTCGAGGACAAAGGCGGGACCATGCGCCTCGGCCTGTACGCCGCCAAGCTGGCGGAGGGGTCGATAGCGCGAGCGCTTCACGGCGAGGAGCTCGTCTACGAGCGGCACCGGCATCGTTGGGAGGTCAACAACCGTTACCGCAAGGATCTGGAGAGCGTCGGCGTACGCCTCTCCGGCCTCTCTCCCGACGACAGCCTCGTTGAGTACATCGAGCTGGTCGACCACCCCTTCTTCGTGGCGACACAAGCGCACCCCGAGTTCCGGTCGCGGCCCGACGCGCCGCACCCTCTCTTCGCCGGGCTGGTGGAGGCGGCCGCCGCCAAACGCGCCTCTCGGCTCGCCGACGCCGCCAAGGCCCGTTGACCGTCGGCGCCCCCGAGGGCGGGGCCGAGGGGCGGTTGCCCATGAGGGCCTGCGTCGACGAGTACCTGGTCTCGTTGGCCGTGGAGCGCGGGCTGGCCCGGAACACCGTCTCGGCGTACCGGAGAGACCTCAACGAGTACCTCCGCTTCCTCGACGGCCGCGAGCCGACGGACGAGGAGACCGCCGAGCACGTCGCCGACTTGAGGGCCGGCGGCCTCGCCGCCTCGACGGTCGCCCGCAAGGTGGCCGCCGTGCGCGGGCTTCACCGGTTCTTGGTTGTGGAGGGCTTGAGGGCCGCTGACCCGACGGCGTTGATCGAGGCGCCCAGCCGCGCCGACCCGTTCCCAAAGGCGCTCACCGTCGACGAGGCGATCGCACTGGTTGAGGCGCCCGGCGCGGAGACGGCGGCGGCGCGGCGCGACTCCGCCCTGCTCGAGTTCCTGTACGCCGGCGGCGCCCGCGTCTCGGAGGCGGTCGGCCTCGACCTCCCCGACGTCGACCTTGACGACAAGACGGCCCTGGTCACGGGTAAGGGGTCGAGGCAACGACTCGTCCCTCTCGGGGCCAAGGCGGTGGAGGCGATCGGGGCCTGGCTTCCCGATCGGCTCAGGCTGGTGCGGGACCCGGGCTCCCCGGTCTTCGTCAGCCTGCGGGGTCGCCGGTTGACCAGGCAAGCCATGTTCGACATAACGCGGAAGCACGCCGCCGCGGCGGGGATCGACCCGGGCCGGGTCTCGCCTCACGTCCTGCGGCACTCGGCGGCCACACACATGGTCGAGGCGGGGGCCGATCTGCGGACCGTCCAAGAGATCCTGGGGCACGCTACAATCAGCACCACGCAGGTCTACACGCGCGTCAGCGTCGCGCATGTGATGGAGATCTACGTTCAGGCTCATCCAAGGAGCAGGTGATGGCGCTCGATGTCGCAAACGCAGAGAAGGCGCTCCGGAAGGAGCGGGAGAACCTCGTCCACCAGTTGGACGAGCTGGGCGCGGCCGAGTCGGGCGACCTCAAGACGGATCTCGACTTCGGGGGCGGTTTCGCCGACGCCGCCGCCGTCACTGCGGAGCGCACCGAGATCCTCGGGCTGGTCGAGTCACTGAAGCATCAGTTGGATGACGTCGACGCCGCCCTCGCCCACATCAAGGCCGGGACCTACGGGACCTGCGACAACTGCGGCAAGGAGATCGGGGCCGCCCGCATGGAGTTCCGCCCCGCGTCGGTGCTCTGCGTCGACTGCAAGTCGAAGGCGACCCCCTGAGCGCGTGCCCGGCGGCCCGAGCCACCTGATACGCCGGTTCGTCGAAGCCGCGTCGGCCCGCCCTCTCAGCCGAGACGAGAAGGCGGCGGTCGGCTCATGGCTCACTCCCGCTCTGAGCGACCTCTTCTTCTCGCAGCAACCGGCCGACCAGCGGCACGGCTACCGCGCCGGGGCGAGCGTGGCGGCGGCGGGTCATCTCGCCCCCGACGTCGTGGCGGCGGCGCTGCTGCACGATGTCGGCAAGCGGCACGCAGGCCTCGGGGCCCTGGGGCGCTCGATCGCCTCGGTGATGATCCTGCTGAGCCTCCCCCTCAGCGAGAGGATGGTCGTCTACCGGGACCACGGGATCGTGGGCGCGAGGGAGCTGGGCCGGGCCGGGGCGCCGCCCCTTGTCGTCGACTTCGCCCTGCACCACCACGGCCGCAGGCCCGAGACCATCGCCGAGGACGTGTGGGACGCGTTGACGGCGGCCGACGAGCCGGCAAAAGCCCGGGTGCGCTCGCAACGGCGAATACCCTGACCCGCGGATGACGTTCAACGTTCGCACGACGGTCTTCGAGGGGCCTCTCGACCTCCTGTTCCAGCTCATAACGAAGCGTCAAGTCGAGATCACCGCCATCGGGCTGACGGAGGTGGTCGAGGAGTACCTGCTCTTCCTCGACGAGATGCAGGAGATGGACATCGAGGTCACGTCAGAGTTCCTTCTGATCGCCGCAACGCTGGTCCGGCTCAAAGCCCAGGCGCTCCTCCCGTCGGACGCGGGGCTTGACCTCGACGATGAGTTGGCGTCGGCGGAGGAGCGCGATCGGCTCCTCTCGCGCCTGCTCGCGGGCTTGACGTTCAAAGACGCGGCCGCGGCGCTGATGCGCCGCTTGGAGAAGGGGCGCCCGCTCGTCCCCCGCACCTCAGGGCTCGACCAGCGGATCGAGGCGCCGGCGCCGGAGGTGACCATTCCCCTGAGCGCCGAGGGTGTGGCTGCCCTGGCGGGCAGGGTCTTCGCCCGGGAGACGCAGGCGCCGGACCTCGACCACTTCGACTTCGACCTCCCCAGCGTCGGCTTGGCTATCGACGACCTGCGGTCGAAGGTGGCGCTCGCCGTCGTCGCCGGCTTCGACGAGCTGACCGGCCACTGCACCCGGCCGGCTGAGGTCGCCGCGTACTTCCTGGCGCTCCTCGAGGCGGCGCGGCGGGGGCTCGTCGAGGTGTCGCAGCAGGATTGGCTCTCTCGGATCGAGGTCCGCAGCGCGGAGAGCGCGCCGCTCGAGTCGGTGCCCGGGCCGGCCTCGTGAACGAGATCGGGGCGCTGGAGGCCGTCCTCTTCGTCGCCGAGGCGCCGGTTCCCGTCCCCGAGCTCGCCGATGCCCTGGAAGTGTCGGAGAGGCAGGTGGAGGAGTTGGTTGACCGGCTTTCGGGCGAGATGGCGGCGCGCGGCTCGGGGTTGACCCTCCGGGCGTCGGCCGGAGGGTGGCGGCTGTACAGCCACCCCGACGCGTACCCCTTCTTGGAGCGGTTCTCAACCTCGGCGACCGCTCGGCGCCTGTCGAGCGCGGCGTTGGAGACCCTCGCGGTCGTGGCCTACCGCCAGCCTGTGGCGAGGCGGCAGATCTCGGAGATCCGAGGCGTCGACTCCGATTCGCCCGTGCGGACTCTGGAGCGTCTCGGCCTGATTGAGGAGCGGGAGAGGCTGAGCGCCCCGGGGAGCCCGGCCGTCTACCGGACCACCGCCCTGTTCTTGGAGAAGCTGGGGTTGGACTCGTTGTCGGAGCTTCCGCCGCTCGGCGACCATGTGCCGCCGGCCGACTTCGTCGACACCCTCGAGGAGAGCCTGCGCCCGGGAGAGGTTTGACCGATGGCGGAGCGGGCCCGCATCCAGAAGGCCATCGCCCACGCCGGCCTCATGTCGCGCCGCAAGGCCGAGGAGGCCGTGGCGGCGGGCCGCGTCCGTCTCGACGGGCGGCCGGCCGTGCTGGGCGACAGGGTCGACGTGGACGCTCAGACCCTGACGCTCGACGGAGTGCCGCTCCCTCTCAACCCCGGCCTGGAGACCCACCTGCTCTACAAACCCGTCGGTGTCATCAGCTCCGCGACGGACCCCCGGGGCCGCCCCACGGTCGTCGACCTCATCGACTCCGACATGCGCCTCTACCCCGTCGGGCGGCTTGACGCCCGCTCGGAGGGCCTGATCCTCGTCTCCAACGACGGCGAGCTCGCCAACCGCGTGACACATCCCCGATACGGGATCGCGAAGAAGTACCTGGCCCGGGTCGAGGGGCGGCCTTCGGGGCGCGGGCTGCGCGCGCTCATCGAGGGGGTCGAGCTCGAGGACGGCCCGGCCCGCGCCTCGGCCGCCCGCCTGATCGCCGCTCACGACGACCGGTCGTTGGTCGAGTTGGTGATGGTCGAGGGGCGGAACCGGCAGGTTCGCCGGATGATGGCCGCCATCGGCCATGAGGTCGGCGATTTGGTGAGGACCGCCATCGGCCCCTTGACCGACCGGCGCCTCAGGGCGGGGGAGAGCCGCGTCTTGGCGCCTGCCGACGTTCGCCGGTTGATGGAGGCGGGAGGGCGGCGATGACCGAGACTCGGCGGGTGACGACGGCGAAGCGCCCGATCGCCGCCCGCGTGCGCCCTCCCGGATCCAAGTCGGAGACGATCCGCGCCCTGACGGCCGCGACGCTCGCTCGGGGGCGCTCCCGCCTGCACGGAGCGCTGCGGGCGGAGGACAGCGCCGCGATGATCGGCGTCGCCCGGGCCCTCGGCGCCGGAGTCGACAACAGCTCCGACCCATGGGTCGTCGACGGGACGGGCGGGCGCCTCACGGCGCGAGCCGCCCCTCTCGACGCTTCCGAGTCGGGCCTCACGGCGCGGATCGCCCTTGTGTTGGCGGCGCTCGCCGAGGGAACCAGCGTCATCGAGGGGCGGGGGAGGCTGAGGGTGCGGCCCATCGGGCCGTTGGTCGAGGCTCTCCGCGCACAGGGCGCCGCCGTCGCGACGACCGACGGCGGTCTTCCCGCCACTGTGACCGGCCGGGGCGGGCTCAGCGGCGGCCGGGTGCGCGTCGACAGCTCGAAGAGCAGCCAGTTCGCCACCGCTCTGATGCTGGGGGCGCCGTTGGCCGCCGCGCCGACCCGCCTCCGGTTGGAAGGGCTCTGTGGGTCGGCGGGTTACCTGAAGGTCACGGCGCGAGTCATGGAGGCGTTCGGGGCCGGCGTCGCCCTCGTCGGGGGCGCCGTCGTCGGGTACGACGTGGCCGACAACGGCTATCGGCCCGCGGATCATGTCATCGAGCCGGACGCGTCGGCGGCCGTCTACCCGCTCGTGGCCGCGGCCGTCACCGGCGGCACAGTGGAGATCTGTGGCCTCCGCGCCGACTCGGAGCAACCCGACGTCGGTGTTGCCCGCAGGTTGTCGGCGATGGGGTGCCGCGTTGGGGAGGGCGAGGCGGGCCTGACCCTCGACGCCCGCGGAGTCGACCTCGACCCGATCGACGCCGACATGTCCGACGCCCCCGACGGGGCGTTGGCGTTGGCGACGGCCTGTTGCTTCGCCCGCGGCGAGAGCAGGTTGAGCGGGCTCTCCTCACTCCGGCACAAGGAGTCGGACCGCCTGGCCGCGCTCTCCCGGGAGCTGAGCCGTCTGGGCGCAGGCGCCTCGGTTGTCGGCGACGGCCTCTTGATCCGGCCCGGCGCCATGCGGGGAGCGACCGCGGCAACACACGGCGACCACCGGATCGCCATGTCGTGCGCCTTGGTCGGCCTGGTCGTGGAGGGGGTTGAGATCGCCGAGCCCGAGGTCGTCAACAAGACGTGGCCGGGGTACTGGGACATGCTCGCCGAGATCGCGGCGAGCCGGAGATGACATCGTCGGGGCCATCGGTTACAGTGCCGACACGGAGAGGGCCGCCGGCCCCGAATCGCCCCCATTGTCCGAACATCCCCCCAAGTAGGACAACCCCCCTTCGGGGCCGGGGCCTCTCCGCAGGCGCCCCCGCCTCCTATCGTGTGCCGTGATGGTCGTGACAGTGGACGGGCCCAGCGGCGCCGGGAAGAGCACAGTGTCGAAGAAGGCGGCGCGCTTGGCCGGGTTGCCCCATCTCGACACGGGCGCCTTCTACCGGGCGGCCGCGTTGGCGGTGCTCAGGGCGGGCGCCGACCCGGGCGACGCGGCTCAGGCGGAGCGGGTCGTCGCCGATTCGGCCTTCGAGCAGGCCGACGGCGTCATGTACCTCAACGGCGAGGACGTCTCCGTCGAGACGCGCAGCGATCCCGTCACCAGGGCCGTCTCCCAAGTCTCAGCGCACCCGGGCGTTCGCCGTCTCATGGTCGAGATCCAGAGGGCGTGGGCCGACCGTCACGGCCGCCGGGCCGTGGTCGAGGGCCGGGACATCGGTTCGGTCGTATTCCCCGGCGCCGCCCTGAAGATCTACCTCGACGCCTCGGCGGAGGAGCGGGCCCGCCGCCGCGCCCTGGACGACGGCGCCGACCCCCGAGCGGTCCTCGCCGACCAGGCGAGACGGGACCGCCTCGACTCGACCAGGAGGGCCTCGCCGCTCACCGTGCCCGAGGGGGCGGTCGTCATCGACACCTCCGACCTGACCTTCGACGAGGTAGTTGCGGAGGTGCTCAACCTGATCAAGCCCCATCACCGTCGTGGCGGTTGAGCGCGTCCTGCTGGCCGAGCCTCGCGGCTTCTGCGCCGGCGTGGAGATGGCCATCAAGGCCTTGACCTGGATGACCAGGATCTTCGAGGGGCCCGTCTACTGCTACCACGAGATCGTGCACAACGAGTGGGTCGTGGCCGCGTTCGAGCGGGCCGGGGTGGTGTTCGTGGACGACATCTCCGATGTGCCCGACGGCGCCCCGGTGATGTTGTCGGCCCACGGGTCGGCGCCGGCCGTCGCGCGGGGTGCCGCCGACCGCGCCGCTGTCGTGATCGACGCCGTCTGCCCGCTCGTGACCAAAGTGCACCATGAGCTGAAGGCGATGTCGAGAGATGGCTACGACATCATCTATGTGGGTCACGAGGGCCACGATGAGGCCGTGGGCGCCGTCGCCGAGGCCCCGGAGTCGATCACCCTCGTTGAGCCGGACAAGGGGCTGGGCGACTTCGCCCCCGACGACCCCGAGCGGGTGGCCCTCGCGGCGCAGACGACTCTCGGCGTGCACGAGTGGCGAGAGATCATGGACGAAGCGTCCGAGCGGTTCCCCGACCTGAAGACCGCGAGGAAGTCCGACCTCTGCTACGCCACGACCAATCGGCAGGATGCGGTCAAGCTGCTGGCGAGCGAGTGCGGGCTGGTGCTCGTGGTCGGCTCCGACAACTCGTCCAACACACAGGCACTGGTCCGGGTGTCGCGTGAGAGCGGCGCCGCGGCGCACCGCATCGACAGCGCGTCGGACATCGCGCCGGAGTGGCTTGACGGTGTCGCCGTCGTCGGGTTGACGGCGGGCGCGTCCGCTCCCGACCACCTCATCGGAGAGGTCATCGACCGCCTGCGCCCCGAGCGCGGCGTCGAGCTGCGTAGCGCCGTCGAGGAGCAGGAGTACTTCCCGCTGCCCCCGCAACTCCGGTCCTTCGTGGGCGCGCTCCAGAGCCTCGTCGAGGCGGGGGTGGCGGCTTCGCCTCCCGAGGGCGAGGGCAGGCTGGAGGGGGACCGCGGCTGGACCGCGACCGAGGCGCTGGAGCTGATCAGCGACTGACGTGAGCGCAGTTCCCGTCGTCGCTGTGGTCGGCCGGCCGAACGTCGGCAAGTCGACTCTCGTGAACCGGGTCGTCGGCGCCCGATCCGCCGTGGTGGATGAGCTGGCGGGAGCGACTCGGGACCGGCGGGAGCTTGAGGCGGATTGGGCCGGCAGGGACTTCATCGTCGTGGACACCGGCGGTTGGGAGGCCGGGCCCGACGGGGATCTGAGCCGCGCTGTGAGAGAGCAGGCCGAGGGCGCCGTCTCCGGGGCCGATGTCGTCGTCTTGGTGGTGGACGGCCTCACGGAGCTGACCGACGACGACCTGGGTGTTGTGTCTATCCTGAGGTCGGCGGGAGCGCCGGTCGTCCTCGCGGCCAACAAGCTGGACAACGCCGCGGCGGAGCGGGCCGCCGATCGGCTCTGGGGGCTGGGCCTCGGGGAACCGCATGCCGTCAGCGCGTATCACGGCAGGGGAGTGGGCGATCTCCTCGACGCGGTGGTGGAGGCCCTGCCCGAGCGCGGCGAGGCGCCGAAGACGGACGCGCCGCGGCTCGCCGTCGTCGGCCGCCCCAACGTCGGGAAGTCGACGCTCCTCAACCGGCTGGTGGGGGAGCCGCGGGTGATCGTCTCCGAGACGGCGGGGACGACCCGCGACCCGATCGAAGCGACCGCCGTGATCGACGGCGAGGAGTATCGGGTCGTGGACACGGCGGGCATCCGGCGCAAGGCCGGAGTGGACGAGGGCGCCGACTACTACTCCGTCCTGCGGGCGCGGGAGGCGCTGGCCGGCGCCGACGCCGCGCTGCTCATGGTCGACGCCTGCGAAGGGATCGTTCGCCAGGATCAGAAGATCGCAGCCGAGATCGTCGACGCCGGCGTGTCGGCGGTGGTGCTCCTGAACAAGTGGGACGCCGTCGACGAGGAGCGGATGGGACTCGTCGAGAGGTCGCTGCCAGACCGGTTCGGGTTCTTGTCGTGGGCTCCCGTGCTCCGCATCTCGGCCGAGACGGGCGCTCGGGTTGGAGAGCTGGGGCCCGTCGTCGAGGCGGTCCTTGAAGCAAGGGAGCGGCGAGTCTCCACCGGCCGACTCAACCGCGACATCCGTCGGTGGGCCCGGGCCCATCCACCACCCGTCAAGTCGGGTCGCCGGCCGACGATCCAATACGCGGTCCAAGCGGGGACTTCCCCGCCCACGTTCGTCTTGTTCACGTCGGGCGGGGAGCTGGCCGACGGCTACCTCCGGTTCTTGGAGAACCGCCTGCGGGAGAGTCACGACTTCGTCGGCGCGCCGTTTCGCTTCGTCGCCAGGGCACGGCCCAAGCGATGAGCGAGCCGAATCGGCCCGAGCCGGGCGACGTCAAGGCGCCGTTCACCTTCAAGTTGATGATCGCCCTGACCGTGCTCTATCTGGGTTGGCGGCTGATTCAGGGTGTTCTGTGGCTGATCGACCGGATCTTCTAAGGGCGGCCCTGCGGCCCGGGCTCGAGGGCGGTGTAACCGGGAGGGGCGGCCTCTCCCTCCAAGAGGACATGCACCCCGCCCCGGCCGTCGTCGTACGCCGTCATCGGCGGCGGCGACTGGGCCTTTGAGCGGCGCCACTCGGCGGCGCAGTCCGCCACCGGGTCGCCGGTCACAGGGCGTATGGCCGCGCCGTCCGGGCATCGCAACGCGGGTTGGTCGCCTGCCTGCACGACGACCCAGGCGACCGCTGCGGCGATCAGCAACGCCGCGGCCGCGAGCGGGACCGCGGCGCGGCGAGCCCACCGCAACACCGCCTCGCGTCGAGACCGCCGGATGAGGTTCTCCATGAGGTCGGTCCTCGCTCGATTGACGAGCCCGGGCTGGTCGCCGACCAGCGGGGCGAGGTCTCGGACGACGTCGAGCGGGTCACTCATGTCCTCTCCCTTTCTCTCGAAGTTGCTCATACGACCCTTCCCAGCCCTCCGACCGAAGCTCGCGTAACACCTTGCGGACCCGGTTGAGCCGCGACCGGACCGTGCCGATGGGGATGCCGAGGGCCTCGGCGATCTCGGCGTAGGTGAGGCGTTGCCACGCGTACAACAACACAACCTCTCTGTCGTGGTCCGGCAACTCCTCAATCGCCTTGGCGACCCGCTCGCAAAGCTGGCGGTCGGCCGCCGCGTCAACGATACGCTGGTCGAACGGCACCGGCCTGCTCTCTTGACGAAGCGCCAGCCGCTCCAGCGCCGACCGCAGTCTGCCGGCCGAGCGGTGGTGCTTCATAATCAGGTTGGCGGCGATCCCGTACAACCACGGTCTGGCGTCGGTGCGGCTGAGGTCGTACCGGGCGCGTGACTCGAACGCGATCCGGAACAACTCGCCGAGCACCGACTCGCCGTCCGCGGTGCCCACCCGGCGCACCACGTACGCGAGCAGCTCGGAGGCGTGGCGGTCGAAAATGCCGCCGAACGCGGCCGGCTCAGATAGCGATGCGCGAATCAGACGCGCATCGTCCCGCTGCGGTTCCACGCCTATTCTTTCCCGCAGCGGCCGCGGAGTTCACGGGAACCTCGCGGCGCGGGTCAGGGCGTGCGGCCTCTCACCTGACAACTACCGGAAAGACGGCGACGAAGCAACCCCCCTGTGACGCGAGGCGCCTCAGGGGAGAGCCCCAGGCGGCGCGCCGTGCGCTCTGGGTCGGGCTGGGGAGATTTGAACTCCCGACCTCTTGACCCCCAGTCAAGCGCGCTAACCAAGCTGCGCCACAGCCCGAGAGACCACGATGGTAGCGGTACCCTCGCCCGGTGCCCGGCGAGACGGCCTCAGACCGCATCCTGACGATCCCCAACGTCATCTCATCCGCGCGCCTGCTGGGCGTCGGCCTCTTCTGGTGGACCCTGCTCGCCTTGGAGGACCACACCCTGGCGGCGATCGTCATCTTGCTCACCGGCGGGACCGACTGGATCGACGGCCGTCTGGCGCGGAGGCTCAATCAGGTGACCCGCCTCGGGAAGGCCCTCGACCCCGCGGCGGACCGCCTGATGATCGCCTCGGCGGTGATCGGGGGGATGATCGCCTCGGTGATCCCCCCGGCGATCGGATGGCTCCTGATCGTCAGGGAGGCTCTCATGAGCGCGGTGACCCTGACGCTGGCGGTCAAGGGACGGGGAACGCTCGAGGTGCGTCGCCTGGGCAAGGTCTCCACCTTCGTCCTCTACGCGGCCATCCCCGCTTTCTACCTGGCGGAGGGGGGCGTCTTGGAGGGCCTCACGGCGCCTCTCGCCTGGGTCGCCGCCGTGATCGGCCTCGCCCTCTACTGGGTCGTGACGCTTCAATACCTCGTTGACGCCCGTTTGCGGCTCGCCGGGTTAGAGTCGGGCCCGACAGCCAAGGAGAGTTGATGGAGGCGCCTGCCGATCTTCTGTACACCGAGGAGCACGAGTGGATCCGCCGGATGGGCGGTTCGCTGATCCGCGTCGGGATCACCGACTACGCCCAAGACCAGCTCGGAGACGTCGTCTATGTCGAGCTGCCCGCCGAGGGGGCGTCGGTCGTCAAGGACGACCTCCTGGCCGAGATCGAGAGCACCAAGTCGGTCGGCGAGATCTACGCGCCGTTCGCCGGGACGGTGGCGGCTGTGAACAGGGACGTGACCGACAACCCCGAGCTGGTCAACTCAAGCCCCTACGGGGAGGGTTGGCTGGCCGAGATCGAAATCGACGGCAAGCCGTCCCCCGAGGGGCTTCTCGACGCGGCCGGTTACCGGGACCTCACCGAGTAGGGCCCTATGATGCACGCACATGACTGACGACCGCCGCGAAGAGGACAGGTCGGCGCCTGAGGTTGAGGTCGAGAGCGACCCGACGGTCCTGTACGTCCCGCTGACCGACCGCGCCGGGCGCCCCCTCAGCCCCGAGGAGGCCGCCAACATCAAAGGCCTGTCCGGGTTCGCCATCGTGATCGAGCGCGGCCCCAGGACGGGCATGACCTACCTGTTGCGACCGGGCGTCACCACCGTGGGACGACACCCCGAGAGCGACCTCTTCCTCAACGACGTCACCGTGTCGAGGCGCCACTGCGTATTCGCGGTCTCGGGTGAGACCATCGCCGTCGAGGACAGCGGCTCCACCAACGGCACCTATGTGAACGACGACCGCGTGGATCGGACGGATCTGAGTCCCGGCGACGAGGTGATGGTCGGGCGGTTCCACTTCGTGGTGGCCCGCGGGGATGGGTGAGGCGAAGCCGCTCAGCATCGGGGAGGCGATCAACCTCCTCCGCGACGACTTCCCCGACGTCTCGGTGTCGAAGATACGGTTCTTGGAGAGCCAGGGGTTGATCGACCCCGGCCGGTCGCCCAGCGGGTACCGCCAGTTCGACGAGGACGACATGGCCAGGCTCCGCTTCATCCTCCAGCAGCAGAGAGACCACTTCCTGCCGCTGAAGGTGATCAAGTCGAAGTTGACCCTGTGGGAGCGCGGGGAGGCGCCGGGCGAGGGGGCGGCGCCCTCGACGCGGCTCGGCGAGGCCGAAGCGCCTCTTGATCGGCGATCACTGTTGAAGCGGTCGGGGCTGGGAGACGACGAGTTGGCGGAGCTGATCGACGTCGGCCTCATCCAGCCAATGGAGGGGTCTTCGGTGTTCCCGCCGGAGGCGGGCGTCGTCGGGTCGGAGGCCAGGAGGTTGATGGAGAACGGCCTCGAGCCGAGGCACCTCCGCTCGATCCGCCTCTCGGTGCACCGCGAGTCCGACCTGCTGGCGCAACTCGTGGCGCCGTTGGTCAAGTCTTCGAGCCCCGAGGCGAAGGCGCGCGCCCTCGACGTCCTCGAGTTGTGCTCCGACTCCGTGCACGCGATGCACAAGGCGTTGCTCGCCGTCGAGCTCAGGCGGCAAATCACCTGATGAGGCGTCGTCCCATTGCCGCCGTCGCGGCGGCCATCTGCCTGACGCTCGCCCCGGCGGCGGCGGCCGCGCCCCTCGCCTTCCCGCCGAGGCCCGACGATCCGATCACCGCGATGGGGCCGCCTCCCGTCACGGCCGAGGCTTGGCTGGTCTACGACGAGGCGGGTGACTTGGTACTCGCCTCGCGGTCGCCGGACGAGGCGAGGGCCATGGCGTCGACCACCAAGATAATGACCGCTCTCGTCGCCCTGGAGAGGTCCGATCCCGAGTCTCCGGTCACCGTGTCGGGGACGGCCGCCGGGGCGGGGGAGCGGGAGATCAACCTGGTCAGAGGGGAGACGTTGCCGCTCAAGGCACTGATTCAGGCAGCGCTCATCCACTCCGCCAACGACGCGGCGACGGCGATAGCCGAGCATGTGGGCGGCTCCGTGAGCGAGTTCGTGGCTCTGATGAACGAGAAGGCCGAGGAGATGGGCCTGACGAAGACCCGCTTCGCCAACCCTCACGGACTGGACGACGCCGGGCACCACTCGAGCGCGAGAGACCTACTGGCCGTGGCGCGTGAGGCGATGGCCGACCCGGTGTTCCGCGACGCGACGAGATCCCGCCTTCTGGTGCTCCCCGACGCCCCGGACGGGACGAGTCGCGTCGGGCAGGCCACCAACCTCCTGCTCCACGACTACGAGGGGATGTCGGGCGTCAAGACGGGTTTCACTGCGGGAGCGAAGCTCACGATGGTCGCCTCCGCCGAGCGGGCGGGCCGACGGGTCTACGCGGTGGTCCTCGGCGCCGAGGGGGAGCGGGCCCACTTGGACGACGTGAGGGGCCTGCTCGACTGGGCCTTCGAGCGCCTCGGGATCTACGCGGCCATCTCCCTCGGCGCCTCCTATGAGCCTGCCGCACCGCCCGGGGCAAGCGGCGCCGAGGCCCACATGCACTTGGCGGCTCAAGGCCTGGCGACA